>Ga0268257_1000076_pt1 | contig 254525 bp, 221 predicted proteins | sample AgamicAtPrz_FD_200249 | JGI IMG/M metagenome (GOLD analysis project Ga0268257, IMG submission 200249) | Agave microbial communities from Guanajuato, Mexico - At.P.rz (v2) (version 3) | ecosystem: Host-associated > Plants > Phyllosphere > Phylloplane/Leaf | place: Guanajuato, Mexico | collected... | reverse complement strand
GAGGTGGCGTATATTACGCTTTCCTCTTTCAGAGTCAACCCTAATTTTCAGGATTTTTTCTCTTTCTTCCCGGCCGCTGTGTGAAGTGAATCACTTGCGCCGTGTCGATGGAGGCGCATTATAGGGAGCCGGTTCAGAATGACAAGCGATAATATGCATTTTTTATCTGACCGCTCACTATTCATTCGTAACGCCTATTAAACCCGCTTTTTGATGGCTTCAGGCAGGTCCGCCAGGCTATTTAGCACCCAATCGGCCAGCTTTTCGCCCTGCTCCGTCACCGGCTTGCCGGTACGCACCAGCACCTTGGTGCCGACGCCGGCCGCGATCGCCGCCTGCATATCTTCCGGTTTATCGCCCACCATATAAGAAGCGGCCATATCGATGTTCAATTCCTGCTGCGCTTGCAGCAGCATGCCCGGCTGCGGTTTACGGCAGTCACACACCTGACGATACTCTTCTACTACCGCCTCCGGATGGTGCGGGCAGAAATAGATGCCGTCGAAGTCAACGTCGCGATCGGCCAGCGACCAGTCCATCCACTCGGTCAGGTACATGAATTGGTCTTCGCTGAACTTGCCGCGCGCAATGCCGGACTGGTTGGTCACCATTACCAGCGCGAAGCCCATCTTTTTGAGTTCGCGACAGGCGTCAATCACGCCGTCAATAAAGTGGAAGTTGTCGATTTCATGGACATAGCCATGGTCAACGTTAATCGTACCGTCACGATCGAGAAAAATTGCTGGAACGCTTTGTGTCACCGCTTTGCTCCTGAGGGGCTGAATACGCGGACAGTATCGCATGTTTTACCCCGCACTGAGAACGCCGGAGAACGTCGCAGGCCGTTGACTTGGACGTCTAGACGCCTTAACATCTGACTCATACCTTGGTTCCACGCCGAGGTTTACTTTTATCTAGCCACGGGCAACCACGCTAAAATAAGAAGAATATGATTAAACTTTCTAACATCACTAAAGTGTTCCAGCAGGGTTCGCGCACCATTACCGCGCTCTCTGACGTGACCCTTCACGTCCCTGCCGGGCAAATCTATGGCGTCATCGGTTCCTCCGGCGCCGGTAAAAGCACGCTGATTCGCTGCGCCAACATGCTGGAGCGCCCAACGTCCGGCCAGGTGCTGGTCGATGGTCAGGATCTGACCTCGCTGTCGGAAAGTGAACTGACGCGCGCCCGTCGCCAAATCGGCATGATCTTCCAGCACTTCAACCTGCTCTCTTCCCGCACGGTGTTCGGCAACGTGGCGCTGCCGCTGGAGCTGGACAATACGCCGCGCGCCGAGATCAAAAATCGCGTGACCGAACTGCTGGAGCTGGTCGGCCTGGCGGACAAGCACGACGCCTACCCGGCCAATCTGTCCGGCGGCCAGAAACAGCGCGTGGCGATCGCCCGCGCGCTGGCCAGCAATCCTAAAGTGCTGCTGTGCGATGAAGCCACCAGCGCGTTGGATCCGGCCACCACCCGTTCCATCCTGGAACTGCTGAAAGACATCAACCGCCGGCTGGGCCTGACCATTCTGCTGATCACCCATGAAATGGACGTAGTGAAACGCATCTGCGACCAGGTCGCGGTCATCAGCCAGGGGCAGCTGATCGAAAAAGACAGCGTCAGCGAAGTGTTCTCGCACCCAAAAACCCCGCTGGCCCAGCAGTTCATTCAGTCCACGCTGCATCTGGATATCCCGGACGACTACGCCGCGCGCCTGTCGCCGGAGCGTCAGGGCGACCGCCAACCGCTGCTGCGCCTGGAGTTCACCGGCCAGTCGGTCGATGCGCCGCTGCTGTCTGAAGCCGCTCGCCGCTTCAACGTGAACAACAACATTATCAGCGCCCAGATGGATTATGCCGGCGGCGTGAAATTCGGCGTGATGCTGGCGGAGCTGCACGGCAGCGACGAAGACGCGCTGGCGACGATTAAGTTCCTGCAGGAAAATCAGGTAAAAGTAGAGGTTCTGGGTTATGTCTGAGGCAATGATGTGGTTGATGGCGCGTGGCGTGTGGGAAACCGTCATGATGACCTTTGTCTCCGGCTTCTTCGGTTTCGTGCTCGGCCTGCCGGTAGGTGTGCTGTTGTATGTCACCCGCCCGGGGCAGATCATCGCCAACAACTCGCTGTATAAAATCCTGTCCGGGCTGGTGAACATCTTCCGTTCTATCCCGTTCATTATCCTGCTGGTTTGGATGATTCCATTTACCCGCATGATCGTCGGCACCTCTATCGGTCTGCAGGCGGCCATCGTGCCGTTGACCGTGGGCGCCGCGCCGTTCATCGCGCGCATGGTGGAAAACGCCCTGCTGGAGATCCCGTCCGGTCTGGTGGAAGCGGCGCGCGCCATGGGCGCCACGCCGATGCAGATCATCAAGAAAGTGTTGCTGCCGGAAGCCCTGCCGGGCCTGGTCAACGCTGCAACCATCACGCTGATCACCCTGGTGGGCTACTCCGCCATGGGCGGCGCGGTCGGCGCCGGCGGTCTGGGCCAAATCGGTTACCAATACGGTTATATCGGTTATAACGCCACAGTGATGAATACCGTATTAGTATTACTGGTAGTTTTGGTTTATCTGATCCAATTCTGCGGCGATCGCATCGTCAAAGCCGTTACCCATAAATAGTTTCACAGCATGTTAATGCGAGTCTAATGAGGAAGGGATATGTCGTTAAAATTTAAATCCATCGCGGCAATTGGCGCACTGATCGGCTCTCTGGCTCTGGCGGGCTGCGGCCAGGATGAAAAGAATCCGAACCACATCAAGGTCGGCGTGATCGTCGGCGCTGAGCAGCAAGTGGCCGAAGTGGCTCAGAAAGTGGCTAAAGAGAAATACGGTCTGGACGTTGAGCTGGTCACTTTCAACGACTACGTGCTGCCTAACGAAGCGCTGAGCAAAGGCGATATCGACCTGAACGCCTTCCAGCACAAGCCATATCTGGATCAGCAGATCAAAGATCGCGGCTACAAGCTGGTGCCGGTCGGCAACACCTTTGTTTACCCGATCGCCGGTTACTCCAAGAAAATCAAATCGCTGGACGAGCTGAAAGAGGGGTCTCAGATCGCACTGCCTAACGATCCGACCAACCTGGGCCGTTCGCTGCTGCTGCTGCAGAAAGTCGGCCTGATCAAACTGAAAGACGGCGTTGGCCTGCTGCCGACCGTGCTGGACGTGACCGAGAACCCGAAAAACCTGAAGCTGGTTGAGCTGGAAGCGCCTCAGCTGCCGCGTTCTCTGGACGATCAGCAGATCGCGCTGGCGGTGATCAACACCACCTACGCCAGCCAGATCGGTCTGACGCCGGCGAAAGACGGTCTGTTTGTGGAAGATAAAGACTCGCCTTACGTCAACCTGCTGGTTGCGCGCGAAGATAACAAAGATGCGGAAAACGTGAAAAAATTCGTACAGGCCTATCAGTCTGACGAAGTGGACGCCGCCGCCAACAAAATCTTCAACGGCGGTGCGGTGAAAGGCTGGTAAGCGCTTATTCACCAATTTTATTCCTATAATTGCAAGACGGGCCAAGGCCCGTCTTGTTATTTCCGCCATAGATTGCTTCAATAGCGCCACTTTCATTAAGGCAGAGGAATCTCAATGCGTGTTTTACCTCTCTGTTTGTTAGCGCTCGCGCTGGCCGGATGTTCATCGCAACGTATCGCGCCGTCCTCAACAAACAGCACCAGCAAGCCGACCACTACCGCCCCGGCCAAGACCACGCCGGCCGCCCGCCCCGCTCCGGTAAAACTGTACAAAAGTGCAGAAGAGCTCGTGGGCAAGCCATTCCGCGATCTGGGTGAAGTGTCCGGCGAATCGTGCCAAACCACCGTACAAGACTCCCCACCGAATCTGGCTACCGCCCGTAAACGCATGCAGATCCGCGCGTCTTACATGAAGGCCAACGCCGTGCTGCTGCACGACTGCCAGATTGTCAGCGGCGTCGCCGGTTGTTACCAGCAGGCCGTCTGCCAGGGCTCGGCGCTTAACGTCTCGTCCAAATGACCGAATTCGTTTTCGAGCAGATCGGCGTGATCCGCTCGCCGTATAAAGAAAAATTCGCCGTTCCCCGCCAGCCGGGGCTGGTCGAAGACGGTGGCGGCGAACTGCTGCTGCTGCCACCTTACAACCAGGCGGAGGCGGTACGCGGCCTCAGCGATTTCAGCCATCTGTGGGTGATGTTCATTTTCCATCAAACCCTGGAAGGCGGCTGGCGGCCGACGGTGCGCCCGCCGCGTTTAGGCGGCAATGCCCGCATGGGCGTGTTCGCCACCCGCTCCACCTTCCGCCCCAACCCGCTCGGCATGTCCCTCATTGAGCTAAAAGGCGTGCGGGTGAAAAACGGCGAAGTGGCGCTGGAGCTGGGCAGCCTCGATCTGGTCGACGGCACCCCGGTGGTAGACATCAAGCCTTATCTGCCGTTCGCCGAGAGCCAACCGCAGGCCCGCGCCGGTTTTGCCCAGGCCGCGCCCGCCGGCGATATGCCGGTGCGTTTCGCGCCTCAGGCCGAGCAGCAGCTGCTGCAACATCAGGCGCGTTATCCGCAATTAAGGCGTTTTATCAGCCAGGTGCTGGCGCAAGATCCCCGTCCCGCCTATCGTAAAGGAGAGGACGTCGAACGGGATTATGCCGTCTGGCTGCTGGATTTCAACGTGCGCTGGCGCGTCGTGGACGGTCATACCGAAGTGTTGGCGCTCGACCCGCGTTAAAATTCCGCCGCCTCTCTTTTGGCGACCCGCTCGCGCTGGTAAACTAAACCACTTTTGTCACTTTTGGCCGCCACTCTGGCAGCCCGATGCAATTTGCAGTTCTAACGGAACCAAAACACCATGCGTACTAGCCAATATCTGCTCTCCACACTGAAGGAGACACCTGCCGACGCCGAAGTGATCAGCCACCAGCTGATGCTGCGCGCCGGGATGATCCGCAAGCTGGCCTCCGGTCTTTACACCTGGCTGCCGACCGGCCTGCGCGTTCTGAAAAAGGTTGAAAACATCGTTCGCGAAGAAATGAACAATGCTAACGCGATCGAAGTGTCCATGCCGGTGGTTCAGCCTGCCGATCTGTGGCAGGAAAGCGGCCGTTGGGAGCAATACGGCCCCGAGCTGCTGCGCTTCGTCGACCGCGGCGATCGTCCGTTCGTGCTGGGCCCGACGCATGAAGAAGTGATCACCGATCTGATCCGCAACGAGATCAGCTCGTACAAACAGCTGCCGCTGAACTTCTTCCAGATCCAGACCAAGTTCCGTGATGAAGTGCGCCCGCGTTTCGGCGTAATGCGTTCCCGTGAGTTCCTGATGAAGGATGCCTACTCCTTCCATACCTCGCAGGAGTCTCTGCAAGAGACTTACGACGCGATGTACGAAGCGTACAGCAAAATCTTCAGCCGCATGGGTCTGGATTTCCGCCCGGTGCAGGCCGATACCGGCTCGATCGGCGGCAGCGCCTCGCACGAATTCCAGGTGCTGGCAGACAGCGGTGAAGACGATATCGTGTTCTCCACCGGTTCCGACTTCGCCGCCAACATCGAGCTGGCGGAAGCGGTCGCGCCGGCGGCGCCTCGCGCGGCGGCCGGCGAAGAATTGCGTCTGGTGGATACGCCGAACGCCAAAACCATCGTTGAGCTGGTCGATCAGTTCCAGTTGCCGGTGGAAAAAACCGTGAAGACGCTGATGGTACGCGCCACCGAAGAGAGCGGCCACAAGCTGGTTGCCCTGCTGGTGCGCGGCGATCACGAGCTGAACGAAGTCAAGGCCGAGAAGCTGGCGCAGGTTGCCACGCCGCTGACCTTCGCCACTGAAGAAGAAATTCGCGCCATCGTCGGCGCCGGCCCGGGTTCACTCGGCCCGGTCAACCTGCCGATGCCGGTGGTAGCCGACCGCAGCGTGGCGGCGATGAGCGACTTTGGCGCCGGCGCCAACGTCGACGGCAAACACTACTTCGGCATCAACTGGGAGCGCGATCTGCCGCTGCCGCAGGTGGCCGATATCCGTAATGTGGTGGAAGGCGACGCCAGCCCGGACGGTCAGGGCACGCTGCTGATCAAACGCGGCATCGAAGTGGGCCATATCTTCCAGCTCGGCACCAAGTACTCGGAAGCGATGAAAGCGACCGTGCAGGGCGAAGACGGCCGCAACCAGGTGCTGACCATGGGTTGCTACGGCATCGGGGTCACGCGCGTCGTGGCCGCCGCCATCGAGCAGAACCACGACGAACGCGGCATCATCTGGCCGGACGCCATCGCGCCGTTCCAGGTCGCTATCCTGCCGATGAACATGCACAAGTCGTTCCGCGTGCAGGCGCTGGCCGAAGAGCTGTACAACACCCTACGCTCCCACGGCATCGACGTGATCCTCGATGACCGCAAAGAGCGCCCGGGCGTGATGTTCGCGGATATGGAGCTGATCGGCGTGCCGCACTCTATCGTTATCGGCGACCGCAATCTCGACAACGAAGAGATCGAGTACAAGAACCGCCGCGTCGGCGAGAAGCAAATGATCAAAACCGGCGAAATCGTTGATTTCCTGCTGGGCCAGATCAAACGCTAAGCATCGAATGCCAGAAAGTAAAAAACCCGCCTAGGCGGGTTTTTTTATATCCGAAATCGCTTATTTGCTGCTGCAGTTCTTGCTGCGGTCAAACACGATTTTGCCATCCGGCACCAGCGCCTTCTCGGTCAGACCTTCCTCCATCGACGGCTGCACGCTGAAGTGCGCGCTGAACGTCAGGAATACCGGCTCGCCGGCGGTCTTGTATGCTTTGGCGTAACCTTGCTCCAGCGCGATGTTGTTGTCCACCGGGAAGGTTTTGCCGGTAGCGCAGTCCTTGAAGACCGCCGCGTCCGCCATATAGGTGTAGCTGCCTTTCAGCGTCATCGGCGTTTTAGGCAACGGCTTCTCAACCGGATCCAGACGGTAATTCAGCTTGGACTCGATCGGCACGCCGCTGCGATCCAGCATTTCCAGGCTCTTGCCCACCGGGCGGAAATAGCGTTTTTCGCCGTTGCTGTCGGTCAGCACCAGCTTATCCGCGGTGCGCGCCCATTTGCCGTAGTCGGCAAAGGTCTGATCGCCGTCTTTGGTGCCGCGATAGGTTTCCTGCAGCACGAAGGTGCCATCCTCATCCAGGAACAGCGCCGTATCCAGACCGCCGCAATCGGCGCAAGGCAACACCCCTTGATAGCTCTGCGGCATCGGCTGCAGCGGTTGTTCCTTCGGCTGATAATGATTGTTGCATCCCAACAACGAGAGTGCGCCTGCCGCGAGGAACAGGGCTACCGTAATTTTTTTCACAGTTATTCTCCTACTGTGTTCATGTATTCCTAAGTGCGAACCTTGCCACGCAGCGCCTTGGTGGCGCCTTTACGCGCCTTGCCTTCCAGGCGACGCAGTTTGGCCCCTTTTGTGGGCTTGGTTGCCTTGCGCGTTTTTTCCACCACCATCGCCTGCCGAATCAGCGCGGCCAGCCTGGCCAACGCCGCTTCGCGATTCAATTCCTGACTGCGATACTCTTGCGCCTTGATAATCACCACGCCATCGGCGGTAATGAGATGATGATTCAGCGCCAGCAGCCTTTCCTTATAATACTCTGGCAGGCTGGATGCCCGGATGTCAAAGCGCAAATGGATCGCCGTTGAGGTTTTGTTCACGTGCTGGCCGCCCGCGCCCTGCGCGCGGATCGCCGTCAATTCCAGCTCATTATCCGGTATGGCGACGTTTCTTGACAGTTCCAGCACCGGTCACACCTGCGCCAGCTGCCACTCGGCGAACTGGATTTCCAGACTCTTCTGAGCATCGGACAGCCAAATAGTTCCCTCCTGCAACGTCGCCTGCAGCGTCATGGTGCGGCTGGCCAGCGCAGTCAGGCGCGCCAGCTGTTCGTCGTCGAGGAAACGCACGCTCAGGTTCTTGTAGCCGGCCACCTTGCCCTGCATTCCCTGCCACCACACGTGCGCGGCGCGCTCGCCGTAAGCGTACAGCACCACGCGCGGCGACTGGTTGCAGGCCTTGCGGATGCGTTTTTCGTCGGGCAACCCCATCTCGATCCACATTTCCAGCCCATTGTGGTCGTTGCGCTGCCAGATCTCCGGCTCGTCGTCGGCGCTCAGCCCTTTGGTGAACACCAGCCGCTCGTCGGCATGGCAGATCCAGGCCAACAGGCGCAGCATCATGCGCTGCTCGTTTTCGGACGGGTGTTGCGCCAGCGTCAGCGCGGCGTCGTGGTAGAAGTGACGATCCATATCAGCGATATTGACCGCGGCTTTATAAATGGTTGCTTTCAGCGCCATGGGTGACCTCGTTATTATCCGGCGACAGTGTACTTGATCAGGGCCGAACGCCGCCAGCGCGGCCCGGCCGCGGCAGTGCGAAAGGCGTGCCGGGGTGCTGATAACTCCATAACAGCTGTGCTATAGTCGTCTGGGATAGGATAAAACTCCAAGAGCCTGCGCCTCATCGCGATAGTAGTCTTGATGATGCAGAGGTTCTTAAGGGAGGAAACTGTGCAACAATACTGTGAGTTAGTACGCCGTACTTACGCCGAGATTGGCAGTGGAGATCTTGGCTACGTGCCCGATGCGCTGGCTTGTGCGTTAAAGGCATTGGACGATGTCGCAGCGAACGATGCGCTACCGTCCTCCGTTAGGGAACAGGCGGCCTTTGCCGCCGCTAACTTATTGGTGAGCGACTATGTTGATGAATGATGAGTACCAACCCATCAATTGCGATGACTACGACAACCTGGAACTCGCCTGTCAGCATAAACTTATTCTGAAGCTGGAGTTACGCGACGGAGAAGTGATCGAGGCCAAGGCGATCGACCTGCTGCAAAAGAAACGCGTTGAGTATCTGACCATCGAACAGAATGGCCAACAGCGCGACCTGCGTCTGGACCATATCAGCAGTTTCAGTCATCCGGAAATCGGTACCGTGGTCGTCAGTCTGTCGGACTGAGCAGCGGTAACCCCATCCCAACAGGGCAGCCCAACGGCTGCCCTCGTCATTTACGGCTTCAGGCTGGCGTAAAAGGCCGCCAGATCGGCGATATCGTCATCCGACAGCCCCGACACGTAGGCCTTCATCACCTCGGCCTGGCCGCCGTTGCGCTCCCCTTTCTTGTACGCCTGCAGCGCGTGCTGCAGGTACATAGCGTTCTGCCCGGCCAGATTCGGGTACATCGGCACCGTCACCTTGCCCTGCGCGCCGTGGCACGCCGCACAGGCGGCGGCTTTCGCCTGACCGGCCGCCGCATCCCCCGCCGCCAACGCCGGCAGGCTGAACAGACCGGCGGCCAACAGCGTGATCCCCACAAACTTCATCATTGCTCCTCGCGATTATGATTTTTTTCCCAGCGCAGCCGCCACGGACGTTCGCCTTCCGGCACCTGCCCCGCCTCACAGACGAATACGCCCAGCGCGGCGATCAGCTGCTCATCATAATAAATCAACGGGATGCGTTCACGCTGCCAGGGCGGGATCCCCAGCTCCTGCCACAATTTTTTTATCGGCCGCGAATGGGCGCGCCCCACGATGCGCACCGCGCCCTGCACGCCGCCGAAACGAATGCTGATCCGCTGCGACGGCTGCGGCGCGCGCAGCGCCAGCTCGCCCTCACCTGCGACAAGCCGCCCCAGCCCGTCCGGCAGCGCCAGCGGCTGATCAGGCTGCCAGGGCAGATGCACATCGCGCAGTGCCGCCAGCGGCGGCAACAGGTGCAACCGGCCGCGGAAACGGCGAATCTGATAGGCGCCGAGCTGCAGCTGCGGTTCGGCATCCTCCCGGCTGAGCGCCACCTCCTCCCACAGGCGCTGAAGCTGCTCACGCGCCGGCATGGTGACGTTAAACAACGCGATCCAGCGCCGCAGCAAGGCGAAGCGCCGCACCGGCGAACAGTCCGTCAGGCCGTCGATCGCCAATGAGCGATCCGCCGCCAACAGGCTTTGCAGCGGTTCCGCCAGCAGTTCGTCCAGCAGCTGCTCCTGCTCGGCGCACAGGCCGGCGCTGCGCGCCACCGCCGAGGCGAAGTGCGGCCAGCGCTGGTTGAGCTGCGGCAACACCTGCAACCGCAGGAAATTGCGATCGAAGCGCGTATCCTGATTGCTGTCGTCATCTATCCAGGTTAAGGCGTGGCGTTGCGCGTAGCTTTCCAGCGTCTGGCGTGAGCAACCCAACAGCGGCCGCAACAGCAGGTGCTCGCCCAACGCCGCGCGCGCCGCCATCGCCGACAGCCCCGCCGGCCCGCTGCCGCGCTTGAGCGCCAGCAGGAAGGTTTCGCTTTGATCGTCCAGGTGTTGGGCGGTGAGCAGCGCTTCGCCCTCCGTTAGCGCGGCGCTGAAGGCGGCATAGCGCGCCGCGCGCGCCGCCGCTTCGATGCCGCCCTGGCGGGCGTCCACCTGCACGTGCGTCACCGTCAGCGGGATCTGCCAGTCGGCGCAGCGGCTGCGGCAGTGCTCAACCCAGCGGTCGGCGAAGGCGCTCAGGCCGTGATGCACATGCAGCGCGCGCAGTTGCATTCCCGGACGCCGGCGGCGCAACGTCGCCAGCACATGCAGCAGTACGCTGGAATCCAGGCCGCCGCTGAACGCCACCAGCAGCCGCTGCTGCGCGCCCAACTGGTCTGCCACCCGCGTCGTTAATTGATCAGTATTCATCGGTCGGCTTTGTCACTTCTACATAGCTGCACGTTAACCCCGCCTACCGTCATCAATCAAGCATTAACCGTCCGTGCCTGGCGCCGCGTCAGCAACCACCAGCCACCCAGCACCGCGATCACCGCCAGCGCGCATCCGGCCGCCCCCCAGCCAATCTGGGCGAAAATGCGGCCATACGCCTGCATCGCCGCCCCCTCGATGTGATCCTCGGCGGTCTGATTGGCGATAATGCCCGCCAGGTAGTTGGCGATCGAGCCGGTCGCCAGCATATAGATACCGGTCAGTACGCCGGTGGCGCCGGGGATATTCAGCCGGGTGATCTGCGCCATCGCCACCGGATCGATAAACAGTTCGGCGAAGCCCATCACCGCCAGGCCGGCGATCATCAGCCCCATCGATCCTGGCCCGTGCAGCCGCGTATTGAGCGCCATCAGCGTAAAACCGACGCCGATCAACAGCAGACCGAAGGCGAACTTACACCAGATGCGCAGCGTGCGATCGCCCGTACCGTCGCCGCTCGCCAGCCATGCCAGCGCCACGCCGCCCAGCATCACCGCGCAGGCGTTAATCGACTGGAACAGCGCGGTCGGCACCGTCCAACCGAACCAGCGCCGATCGACGAAGTGATCGATAAACAGGCTGATGGAGCTGCCGCCCTGCTGGGCGAAAGCCCAGAACAGCGTGCCCAGCAGCATCAGCACAACGATCTGCCACAGCCCCCGGCGCTGGCCGGCGTCCGCACGCAGCATAATGCGTGCCACCAGCACCACCGCCGCCACGCACACCAGCCCGAGCAAATAGCCGGCCCAGTCGTGCACAAACAGCAGCGTGAAGAACAGCGGCGATGCCAGCAGCGCCGCCAACAGCCAACCCCAGTGCGGCAAACCCAGGCTTTTGGCGCGCATCAGCGGTGCATTCACGCCGCGGGTATGACGGAAGTGGCGCCCGCCGAGCAGGAAGATCGCCAGGCCGGCGAACATGCCGATCCCGGCCAACGCAAAGCCGACGTGCCAGCCATAGCGCTCGGCCGCCAGCCCGCAGGCGATCGGAGCCAAAATGGAACCGACGTTGCCGGCGGCGTACAGCAGCGAGAAGCCCCCTTCGCGGCGCGAGTCCTGCGCCGGATACAGCTCGCCCAGCAGGCAGCTGATATTGGATTTGAACAGGCCGTAGCCGCAGATGATGATGGCCAGCGCCAGATAGAGCGACTGGGCGGAGACCGCACTCAGGCCGAGCACGATATGCCCCAGCGTCATCAGCGCCGCGCCGGCGATCACCGCGACGCGATTGCCCAGCAGGCGGTCGGCGAGCCAGCCGCCCAAAATAGGAGTGACGTAAACTAACGAAGCGTAAGCGCTGTAGAGATCGATGGCGTGGCTGTCGGTATAGCCGAGTTGGTGGGTCAGATAGAGAATCAGTAACGCACGCATGCCGTAAAAGCTGAAATATTCCCAAATTTGTATGGCTACGACATAGTAGATTGCGCGCGGCTGTGAGGGTGTTTTCATGGAGGTCTCCCATCAGTCGGTGAACGGCAAAGGGGAAGCGCGAGCGCCTCCCCTGTTATTGGCTGCGGTTATTTCGCCTTCAGCACTTTCACCCGATAACGTCCGTCCGCCTGACGATAGGCGCCGTGAATGTCGGTTTCAAAGCCCGGATAATGCGCGCCGATTTCGCACAGCATCTGCAGGAATTCCAGCACCGGCCGGCTCTCCTCGGTCAGCATTTCGCCCGGCATCACCAACGGCACGCCCGGTGGGTATGGGAGGATCATATTGGCGTTGACCTTGCCGACCATCTCTTCCAGATAAACCTCTTCCACTTCGCCGTGCAGCTCTTTCTGGAACGCCTGGTATGGGTTCATCACCATGGTTGGCAACACTTCGAACGCGCGGTACATCAGGTCCGGCAGGTTGTGTTGCTCCACCAGGCGGTGAATGTTCTGCGCCAGATCCTGAATGCGCATGTTTTCATAGAAATCAGGCGCTTCCTGATACAGCGAAGGCAGCATGTTTTTCACCCGCAGGTTCAGATCGAACGAGCGTTTGAAGTCGGTCATCGCGCGCAGCAGGCTGAGCGCCTTGGTTTTGTCGATGCCGATGCTGAACAGGAACAGCAGGTTGTACGGCCCGGTTTTCTCGACGATGATGCCGCGTTCGTCGAGGTATTTCGCCACGATGCTGGCCGGGATGCCGAACGGCTGCATCTCGCCTTCCTTGCTCATCCCCGGCGTCAGAATGGTGACCTTGATCGGATCGAGGTACATGTGTTCGTTATCGATGTTCTTGAAGCCGTGCCAGGCGCTGTCGGAGCGCAGCGGCCAGCATTCCGGCTCATCGATATGCTCCGGCTGCCAGACGTCGAAGAACCAGCCGTCGGACTCGACTTTCAGGCGTTTGATCTCTTTGCGGAACTTGATCGCGCGCTCGATAGAGCCGTTGATCAGGCGCTTGCCGGCGTTGCCTTTCATCATCGCCGCGGCGGTTTCGGTCGACGCCACGATGCCGTAGTGCGGCGAGGTGGTGGTGTGCATCATGTAGGCTTCGTTGAAGGTTTCTTCGTTGATGTCGCCCTTCACGTGAATCATCGAAGCCTGCGAGAAGGCCGCCAGCAGCTTGTGGGTGGACTGGGTTTCATAGATCACCTTGCCCTCCACGCGGCCGCCGCTCATGCCGCACTTGCCTTTATAGATCGGGTGGAAGTTGGTGTAAGGCACCCAGGCGGAATCGAAGTGAATAGACTTCACGTCCAGGGTGTTCTTGATAAAGTCGGTGTTGTACAGCAGGCCGTCATAGGTGGAGTTGGTGATCACCGCATGCACCGGCCAGGTGGCGTTCGGGGTCTCCTTCACGCGTTTGGCGATGGTGGCGCGCTGGAACTCGCTCTGCGGAATGCCGCCGAGGATGCCATAGGCGTTGCGGGTCGGGCGGAAGTAGATCGGCGTGATGTCACTCATCATCATCAGGTGAGTCAGCGACTTGTGGCAGTTACGGTCAATCAGCACCGTGCTGCCCGCCGGCGCCGAATACATGCCGACGATCTTGTTGGCGGTGGAGGTGCCGTTGGTGACCATGTAGCTGCGTTCGGCGTTGAACACGCGGGAAATGTACTCTTCCGCCTCTTTGTGCGGGCCGGAGTGATCCAGCAACGATCCCAGTTCGGACACCGAAATCGAGATATCCGACTTCATGGTGTTCGGGCCGAAGAAATCGTAGAACAGGCTGCCCACCGGGCTCTTCTGGAACGCGGTGCCGCCCATGTGGCCCGGCGTACAGAAAGTGTATTTGCCTTCGCGCACGTATTTGAACAGCGCCTTGGTCAACGGCGGCAGGATGGTGTCGATATACTCGTCGGTATTCTGTTTGATCTTGGCGGCGATGTCGGTTGCCGCGCCGAGCGCATATTCGAAGAAGCGCACCTGCATGCGCAGATCGTTCAGGCTGACGTCCAGCGTCGAATAGGTGTTGGCGAACGCGTACAGCGGCATGTACTCGTTCAGCTGGCTGATCTCTTCGCACAGCTCCAGGTTGTATTTGTCCCAGTCGAAGATCACCCCGCACAAGCGGGCGTTGTTCTCGATCAGTTTCAGCAGGTCTTCGCGATCGTTAGGGTAAACGATGCGGAAATCCAGACTTTCCAGCGCCTGATGCAGTTCACGGATAGGCTCTTCTTTGAAGTAGACACCCATGTGATTCATGATGGCGATAACGTTCATATGCATTTCTCCTGGCAAAGCAAGCCCCTTCCCGTCGCGGCTGACAGGTCGGAAAGAAAGGGGCTGGGTAAATTCAGTCGGTCAGCGGACGCGAATCAGTGCGCTTTGGCCGTGGTGTTTTCATCGACCGCCGCGGCGTTGGCAGCCTGGCGGGTATTCATTTTCCGGGCGTAGAACATCAGGATAATCAGGCTGATGATAAAGGTGCCGGACAGTTCGAATGAGTTGGCGCCCATCAGCGCGATGAAGCAGAAGCCGCAGCCGCACACCGAAGCGATCAGGCTCAGCAGGTTGCGCACGTTGACCCCTTCGAAGCGGATCAGGTCTACGCAGGAGTAGAAGTAAGGCAGCATGGTCAGCAGCACCGCGATGCCGGTCAGCTCGCCGAACAGGTCGGACGCTTTGCCGCCGGCGGAACTCATCAGGGTGATCAGCACCATCAGCGCGGTCATTTTGCAGCCGGCCAGCAGCAGGCCTTTCTTCGGAATGCCGTTTTTATCCAGCTCGCCGTACACTTTCGGGAAGTTGCCGTCGTTGGCGGCGCGTACCCCGGCCTGGCCGACCAGCATCATCCACGAACCGAGCGACGTCAGGCAGGCGAAGGCAGTGAAGGCGGAAACCATCGGTGCGGCCCAGTTGCCCATAATCGCCGAGGCGCTGATGGCGAACGGCGCGCCGCTGGCGGCCATTTCAGACGCCGGGAACATACCGCTGATCACCTGAGTGGCGGCGATGTAGATAATGCCCGCCAGACCGGTGCCGAGCATGGTCGCCAGCGGCACGGTGCGTTTCGGGTTTTTCACCATGCCGGTGCTGACCGCTGCGGATTCCACGCCGATAAACGCCCACAGGCACAGCAGGATACTTTTAATCACCGCATGGCTGTCGGTGGTGCCAGAGGTATTCCAGTTAGCCTGGTAGGTGGCGACGTCAAACCAATGCCAACCGAGGGTGGCAGTCACGATCACCGGGATCAGCACCAGCACCAGGCCCAGGGTGGTCAAACGGCTGACCCAGGTTCCGCCCAGCATGTTGACGAAGGTGAAGATCCACACGATGGCGATACAGGCGATGCCGGCAGGTACCGGGTTATTCAGCGCCGGGAAGAAGGTGGAGAGATAAGAAACGGCGGTAATGCCGATGGCCAGGTTACCGATCCAGTTGGCATGGTAATAAAGCACGCCGGTCTGGAAACCGAAGGCCGGGGAAATTTCACCCGCATAAGCGATAGGGCCGCCCTGCTGCGGGTTTTTGGTGGCGAGGCGGGCATACACATAGGCCAGCGACATCGCCCCGATAATCGAGATCACCCATCCCCAAATGGCGATAGATCCGAGACTCGCCAGGTTGGCGGGCAATAAGGCAATCCCGCTCCCCATCATATTACCGGCGACGACGCCGGTGCAGGCAATAAGCCCTATTTTCTTGGGTGAAGCCATGGTCAGTTTCTCCTGATTTACGTTTCTTATAAGCCACACCCATAAATGAAAGATTTTAATGAGCCGGCTTGATAGTCAGGATGCTAACCATCGGGGGGAATAAAGTCCTAAAGATAAAGTGAGATTACGCTCATGATCATACAAATGATAACCTGAGGTTTTTCATTAACACATCAAGATAAAAAGGTAAGCTAAAGAAAAGATAAACATCATTTTAAAACAACAGGATGGAAAGGTTAAAAACGAATAACAAACGACAAAAAAGAAATAATATCGCACAGCAAAATAATACATTCATGCAACATGACTTCACCAATAAATAACGCCGCCATGATCCCCGGAGAATAATGGCGGCGTGATAGCGGTTAATTATTGGCGCTGATAGTTATTTAAATAAGGCACCACGTTGGTCAATGACGTTTGGAATACGCCATTGGTGATCCAATGCAAAGTGTCCTCGCCGGGGCGAAGATTGAATGCGGTAATATAAGAATCCGCCGCCAAATGGTTCTGCCCCTGCATTTCATACACCTTGCCCAGCAGCACATAATTCAGCCACGACATTTGCAATTCAATCCCCAGATCGATAGCCCGGTGCGCCTCGTCAATGCGCCCCTGCGTCAATGCATCTACCGCCAGAACTTGCTGCATGATTGGCGTGTTTTTCAATTCCGGGATGGTCGCCAGATGGCTGATATCGGCGCGCAGTTGCGCCAAGGCCTGGCTGTCGAACGGTTGATAAGAATTGCGCAGCAGGTCCACCAGCGCTTTTTCCGCCAGCAGGTAGTGGAAGTTCGGCGCGCTTTTAATCAACTCGCTCAGCTGGGCGCTGGCGCGGGTCAACGAATCGGCGTCGCCGTGGATCAGCAACTGATGCGCCTGGTAGAAACGCTGCAGCAGCGGCCCGTTGTCGGGCAGCAGCTGCGCCAGACGCTGCTCCAGCTGTGGCGGCCAGGGCTGCTTCAGCGCTGCGGACAGGCTGGAGAGGAAGTCGGTCTGGATCTTCAGCTGGTTATCGGCGGTAATGAAGTAACGCTTGTCCAGCATGACTGAGCTGTCGGCGTTATCCACCAACCGCACGGACAGGAAACACTGCTGGGCGCGGTAGTGGCGCTGATTGACGAACTCGATATACAGCGACTTGCCCGAGTTGCTGGGCCCGGAATAGTTGTAGTTGGTCTGGTCGTGCACCAGGAAGGTCGAGTAGGTGTTCAGCGAATCGGTGATCAGCTCGCTGACGCCCACCACATAAGAGAGCTGCGGCATCCAGTTGCTGCAGCTCTCGCCGCCCTGGATGCGAATATCGATATCGCGCGGGTTGAGCAGCACCGGCATGGTCGATACCGGCACGCGCTGCGACAGCGTGGCGATGCCGACAAACGCCACGCAGACGCTGAGCGCCGCCAGAAACGCCAGCCACACCCAGAAGGTCGAGCGGCGATAAAAGCGCGGCTTCTTTTCGCCGGGCGCGGCAACCGGCGCGCTTGCCCGGCGCGGCGGCACATACGGCGTCTCGTCTTCCTCGCTGCCGTCTTCCGGTTCATGCATGATCACCGCAATCTGCGGCGCCGGTGCGGGAGCGGGTTGCGTCTCCCCCTCTTCACACCAGATCACCGACGTCGCCAGCTTATACCCGCGCTTGGGCACGGTGATAATGTATTCCGGGCTGTCGCTGTCGCCGTCTTTCAGGTATTTGCGCAGCTCCGAAATACATTGGGTCACCACGTGGTTGGTGACGATATTGCGCTTCCAGACGTTGTCGATCAGCTCGTCGCGGCTCAGCACCACGTCCGGATGGCGGGCGAAATAGCACAGCATGTCGATCAGGCGCGGTTCCAGCGTTTTTTGGCGTCCGTCGCGGCTGATGGTGTTGTCGGCAGGGGTAACCAGCCACTCCCCGACGCGAAAAGCAGGCTCTTGCATGGCGGAAATAACTCTGTAGGCATGTAGGGCAAGGGCGCGATCATAGCATAACCGCCCCCGGCTGTGGCCGCCGGGAGGCGATTAAGCCGTTAACTCTCGTATAATTCTAACGGTAAACCATCGGGATCGCTGAAAAAGGTAAAGCGGGATTGGGTGTAAGGATCGACGCGTACCGGTTCGCAGGCGACGCCGGCCGCCTGCAGATGGGCGATGGCCTGGTCAATGTCGTCAACGCTGAACGCCAAATGGCGCAGGCCGCAGGCCTCCGGGCGGCTGACGCGAGCCGGCGGCGAAGGGAAAGAAAACAGCTCGATGGCGTATTGCCCGTTGAGCGCCAGATCCGCTTTCCAGGAGCCGCGCTCCTCGCGGTAGACCTCGCTCAGCAGGGTGAATCCGAGAATGTCGCAGTAAAAACGCTTGCTGGCGGCGTAATCCGCGCCAATGATCGCGATATGGTGTACCTGACGTAACGCCAGCATGGCGGCCTCTCCTGTTCGGTCTGATGAGGCAAGGTATCCGGCGGCGGTGATGCCGTCAATGAGAACGCCCGGCATATCTTTCCAAACTGCCGGGCGTGTTATGCATTATGGCTGTGGGGCTTTCAACACCTTCACCAGATAGCGCCCGTCCTCCGTCAGCCTGGCGCCGTGGATGTCGGTTTCAAAACCGGGATAGCGCTCGCCGATCGAGCACAGCATCAGCAGAAAATCGAGCACCGCCCGGCTCTCTTCGGTGATCATTTCCCCCGGCATCACCAGCGGCACGCCTGGCGGATACGGCAGGATCATATTGGCCGCCACCTTGCCCACCAGCTGATCCAGCTCGCAGGTTTCCACGTTGCCGCGCACCTGCTCCTGGAACATCTGGTGCGGCGTCAGCTTCATTTCCGGCAGCACGTCGAACGCCCTCTGCATCAGGCGCGGCAGATCGTGCTGGCAGATCAGGCGATGAATGCCGGCGGCCAGATCCTGAATGCGCATGTTGCGATAGAAATCCGGATCCTCGGCGTACAGATCCGGCAGCATGTTCTTCACCCGCAGATTGAGATCGTAGGCGCGCTTGAAGTCGGTCAGGCCGCGCAGCAGGCTCATCGCCTTGGTTTTGTCGATGCCGATGCTGAACAGGAACAGCAGGTTGTACGGCCCGGTCTTCTCCACCACGATGCCGCGCTCGTCGAGGTACTTCGCCACCAGCGCCGCCGGGATCCCTTCCTCCTCCAGCGCGCCCAGCTCGTTCATGCCCGGCGTCAGGATCGTCACCTTGATCGGATCGAGGTACATGTGATCGCGATCGGTCTGGCCGAAGCCGTGCCAGTTGTCGTCCGGATCCAGTGGCCAGCATTGCGCCTCATCGATCTCTTCCGGCTGCCAAATGTCGAAGAACCAACTGTCGCTCTCCTCGCGCAGCCGCTGCACTTCACGGCGAAAATGCAGCGCGCGCTCCACCGAGCGGTTGATCAAGCGGCGCCCCGGGTTGCCGCGCAGCATGGCGGCCGCGGTCTCCATCGACGCCACGATGCCGTAGTGCGGCGAGGTGGTGGTGTGCATCATGTAGGCTTCGTTGAAGGTGCTCTCGTCGTAGTCGCCCTTGATATGAATCATCGAGGCCTGCGAGAAGGCCGCCAGCAGCTTGTGCGTCGACTGGGTCTCGTAGAAAACCTTACCGGGCACCCGCTCGCCGCTCATGCCGCTCTTGCCGTCGTAAATCGGATGGAAGTTGGTGTAAGGCACCCAGGCGGAGTCAAAGTGGATCGATGGCACCTCCAGCGTCTGCTTGATGTAGTCGGTGTTGTACAGCAGGCCGTCATAGGTGGAATTGGTGATCACCGCGTGCACCGGCCAGGTGGCGTTCTCGGTCTCCTGCACCCGGGCGGCGATGCTTTCGCGGGTGAACTCGCGCTGCGGAATGCCGCCGAGGATGCCGTAGGCGTTGCGCAGCGGGCGCAGGTAGATCGGCACGATATCGCTCATCATCAGCAGGTGGCACAGCGATTTGTGGCAGTTGCGGTCGATCAGCACCGTGCTGCCGGCCGGCGCCGAATACATGCCGACGATCTTGTTGGCGGTGGAGGTGCCGTTGGTGACCAGATAGCTCTGCTCGGCGTTAAAGGTGCGCGCGATATACTCTTCGGCCTCCAGGTGCGGCCCGGTGTGATCCAGCAGCGAACCGAGCTCGGTAACCGAAATCGAGATGTCGGCCTTCAGGGTATTGGCGCCGAAAAAGTCATAGAACAGGCAGCCCACCGGGCTTTTTTGAAACGCGGTGCCGGCCATGTGGCCCGGCGTGCAGAAGGTGTACTTCCCTTCGCGCACGTAGTTGAACAGTGCCTTGGTCAGCGGCGGCGTAATGGTGTCGATGTATTCTGCGGTGTACTGCTGGATGCGCTGCGCGATATCGTCCGCCGCATTCAGGCCATACTCGAAGAAATAAAGCACCATGCGCATTTCATGCAGGCTGACGTCGAAGGTGGAATGGGTATTGATAAAGGCATACAGCGGCAGGTATTCGTTCAGCTCGTTGATCTCGCTGCACAGTTCCAGGCTGTAGTCGTCCCAGTCGAAGATCACCCCGCAGATGCGGGCATTGGCTTCGATCAACTTCAGCAGATCACCGCTGTTTTTGGGGTACACCAGCTGGAATCCCATGGCGGCCAGCGCCGCGTGGAGCTCGCGGATCGGCTCATCTTTGTAGTAGACGCCCGTCGGGCCCATGATGGCGATGATATTCATCGGCAGCTCCTGTCAGTTAACGGCCAAGTCTCTATAACACCACGAAAATCCGGCGGTGTGTAGCCCAAAAAAAACCGCCCGGAGGCGGTTTCTTGCAGCGAAGCACAGAACTCAGCAGTAGCCGTAATTCATCAGGCGCTGATAGCGGCGGTTGAGCAACTCTTCGTCGTTCAGGCCGTCCAGATCTTTCAGATCGGCCAGCAGCTGCGCTTTCAGCGCGGCGGCCATCGCCGGCACGTCGCGGTGCGCGGAACCCAGCGGCTCCGGGATCACCGAGTCGATCAGCTTCAGCTCTTTCAGACGCGGCGCGGTGATGCCCATCGCTTCTGCGGCCAGCGGCGCCTTATCGGCGCTCTTCCACAGAATGGAGGCACAGCCTTCCGGCGAAATCACCGAGTAGGTGCTGTACTGCAGCATGTTCACCTTATCGCCCACGCCGATCGCCAGCGCGCCGCCGGAGCCGCCTTCGCCGATGACGGTGCAGATGACCGGCACGTTCAGGCGCGACATCTCACGCAGGTTGCGCGCGATGGCTTCGGACTGGCCGCGCTCTTCCGCGCCCACGCCCGGATAAGCGCCCGGGGTATCGATAAAGGTGATGATCGGCATCTTGAAGCGCGCGGCCATTTCCATCAGGCGCAGCGCCTTGCGGTAGCCTTCCGGCGCCGGCATGCCGAAGTTGCGGCGGATCTTCTCTTTGGTTTCACGGCCTTTCTGGTGCCCGATGATCATCACCGGGCGGCCATCCAGGCGCGCAATACCGCCGACGATCGCTTTGTCGTCGGCGTAAGCGCGATCGCCCGCCAACTCTTCGAAGTCGGTAAAGATGTGTTTGATATAATCCAGGGTATAAGGACGGCGCGGGTGGCGTGCCAATTGGGCAATCTGCCAGGCCCCAAGATCGGCAAAAATCTTGCGCGTCAGCTCAACGCTCTTTTCACGCAGGCGCTGAACCTCTTCGTCCAGATTAATATCTAATTTTTCGTCTTGACGGCTGACTGCAGTCAGCGAGTCAATTTTCGCTTCCAGCTCTGCAATCGGCTGTTCAAAATCAAGAAAATTCAGACTCATAGCATTCCTATTTTAGTCAAATTCCAAGTCCACCTGCTCATTGCCTACCAACGTCCGCAAGTCGATCAACAAGCGGTCGGTGGGCGTCACGCGCCAGGTTGCGCCAAAACGCAGCTTGGCTCGTGCATCTTCCCGTTGATAGTAGAGATGCACTGGAATCGTCCCCGAGCGATGGGGTTCCAACGACTGACGGAGACGGTTCAAAAGCTGGTCATCAATTTGCCTGTCAGTCAGCGAGATAGCAAGCCCGCGAGCGTATTTTTCCCGGGCTTCACTGATGTCCATTACCTCGCGGGCCATCATTTTAAGCCCGCCGCTAAAGTCATCAAAGCTGACCTGTCCACTGGCGATAAGGATACGGTCTTTTTCCAACAAATGCTGGTATTTTTCTAACGCTTCGGTGAATAACATCACTTCCAGGCGGCCCGAACGGTCATCCAATGTACAGATGCCGATGCGGTTGCCGCGCTTGGTCACCATCACCCGCGCGGCGACCACCAGCCCGACGGCGGTGGTCATTTTGCCCCGATCCGTCGGGTGCATGTCTTTCAAACGCTGGCCACCGGCGTAACGTTCGATCTCCTTCAGGTACTGGGTGATCGGGTGGCCGGTCAGGTACAGCCCCAGCGTCTCCCGTTCCCCGTCCAGCACCACCTGCTCCGGCCAGGGCGCGATATTGGCGTAGGATTGCTCCACCTGCTCCGGCGCTTCCGCCAGCACGCCAAACATATCCACCTGGCCGATCGCTTCGGCTTTCGCATGCTGATCCGCCGCTTTCAACGCGTCGCCGAGCGAATTCATCAGCGCGGCGCGGTGCGGCCCGAGGCGATCGAACGCGCCGGACATGATCAGTTTTTCCAGAATGCGGCGGTTCAGTTTCTTGATGTCTGAGCGCGCGCAGAGATCGAACAGGTCTTTGAAGTAACCCTGCTCGCCGCTGTTGCGCGCCTCGATGATGGCTTCGATCGGCCCTTCCCCCACGCCCTTGATGGCGCCGATGCCGTAAACGATCTCGCCGTCGTCGTTGACGTGGAAGTGATACAGGCCGCTGTTGATGTCCGGCGGCAGGATCTTCAGCCCCATGCGCCAGCATTCGTCCACCAGCCCCACCACCTTATCGGTGTTGTCCATATCGGCGGTCATCACCGCCGCCATAAACTCGGCCGGGTAGTGCGCTTTCAGCCACAGCGTCTGATACGACACCAGCGCATAGGCGGCGGAGTGCGATTTGTTGAAGCCGTATCCGGCGAATTTCTCCACCAGGTCGAAGATTTTCACCGACAGTTCGCCGTCGATGCCGCGCGCTTTGGCGCCATCTTCAAAGCCGCCGCGCTGCTTGGCCATCTCGACCGGGTTCTTTTTACCCATCGCACGGCGCAGCATGTCCGCGCCGCCCAGCGTATAGCCCGCCAGCACCTGGGCAATCTGCATCACCTGTTCCTGATACAGGATGATGCCATAGGTGGGTTCCAGCACCGGCTTGAGCGACTCGTGCTGCCACTGGATGTCCGGGTAGGAGATCTCTTCGCGGCCGTGCTTGCGGTCGATGAAGTTATCCACCATCCCCGACTGCAGCGGCCCCGGACGGAACAGTGCCACCAGTGCGATCATGTCTTCGAAGCAGTCGGGCTTCAGACGTTTGATCAGGTCTTTCATGCCGCGCGATTCAAGCTGGAACACCGCCGTGGTTTCCGAGCGCTGCAGCATGTCGAAGCTTTTCTTGTCGTCGAGCGGAATGGCGGCGATGTCGATCGGCTCCAGCCCGGTCTTGGCGCGCCGGGCGTTGATCATCTCCAGCGCCCAGTCGATGATGGTCAGGGTGCGTAGACCGAGGAAGTCGAACTTCACCAGCCCGGCGTATTCCACGTCGTTCTTGTCGAACTGGGTCACCGGGTGCTGCCCTTCGGCGTCGCAGTACAGCGGCGCGAAGTCGGTGATTTTGGTCGGCGCGATTACCACGCCCCCGGCGTGTTTACCGGCGTTGCGCGTCACCCCTTCCAGCTTGCGCGCCATGTCGATCAGCGCCTTGACCTCTTCGTCGGCCTCGTAAATTTCCGGCAGCTGCGGTTCGGCAGCGAAGGCTTTTTCCAGCGTCATGCCCGGATCCGGCGGCACCAGCTTGGAGATGCGATCGACGAAGCCGTACGGGTGCCCCAGCACGCGGCCCACGTCGCGGATAACCGCTTTCGCCGCCATGGTACCGAAGGTGATGATCTGCGATACCGCTTCGCGGCCGTACATCTCCGCCACGTGCTCAATTACCTGATCGCGCTTCTCCATGCAGAAGTCGACGTCGAAGTCGGGCATCGAGACACGTTCCGGGTTCAGGAAGCGTTCGAACAGCAGGTCGAACTCCAGCGGATCGAGGTCGGTGATTTTCAACGCATAGGCCACCAGTGAACCGGCGCCAGAACCGCGCCCCGGGCCCACCGGCACGTTGTTGTCCTTCGACCACTGGATAAACTCCATCACGATCAGGAAGTAGCCGGGGAACCCCATCTGGTTGATCACCTTCAGCTCGACGTCCAGACGCTCGTCGTATTCCGGGCGGCGCTGCGCGCGCACTTCAGGATCGGGGAACAGGAACTCGAGACGCTCTTCCAGCCCCTCTTTCGATTTGAGTACCAGGAAGTCCTCGGTGCTCATGTCGCCGGTCGGGAACTGCGGCAGGAAGTATTCGCCGAGGCGAATGGTGACGTTGCAGCGCTTGGCGATTTCGACGCTGTTCAGCAGCGCTTCGGGGATGTCGGCGAACAGCTCGCACATCTCGTCTTCGCTGCGCATGTATTGCTGCGGGCTGTAGTTGCGCGGCCGCTTGGGATCGTCCAGCGTAAAGCCGTCGTGGATGGCGACGCGAATTTCATGGGCGTCGAAATCGTCTTCCACCAGGAAGCGCACGTCGTTGGTGGCCACCACCGGCAAACCGCGCTCGGTGGCCAGCGCCACTGCCGCATGCAGGTAGTTCTCTTCGTCCGGGCGGCCGGTGCGGATCAGTTCCAGATAGTAACAGTTCGGGAAGTGCTGCTGGTAGAAGTCCAGACACTGATCCACCTGCGCCTGGTTGCCGCGCAGCAGAAACTTGCCGACGTCGCCCTGACGCGCGCCGGAGAGCAGAATCAGCCCTTCGCGATGTTCAATCAGCCAGTCGCGATCGATGATCGGGCCGGCGGCGCCGTAGCCGCGCTGATAGGCGCGGGAAATCAGCAGCGTCAGGTTCTGGTAGCCTTCGTTGTTGCTGGCCAGCACCGTCAGCTGAGCCAGCTCGTCGCCCAGCTCTTCGCTTTGCACATGGAAATCCGCGCCGATGATCGGTTTGATCCCGGCGCCGTGCGCGCTGCCGTAGAACTTCACCAATCCGCACAGGTTGGTGAAATCGGTGATTGCCAGAGCAGGCATGGCTAACGCGGCGGCTCTTTTCACCAGCGGCGCCGTCTTGGCCAATCCATCAATCATGGAATAGTCACTGTGGACGCGCAGGTGAATAAAACGAGGTTCGGCCATCTCCAGATACCTGATTGAAGGGGCTCAGCAGGCTGAACCCGGGTTAATGCTATCGTCGGGCCTGATCAACCAGGCCCGCAGGCTACAGCGCCAGCGCCCTTTTCACCGGCGCGAAGCTGCGACGGTGATGCTCGGTGGCGCCCAGCGCGGCCAGCCGCTCCAGGTGGAAGGCGGTCGGGTAACCCTTATGCTGCGCGAAACCGTAGTCCGGGAACTCGCTGTCCAGCGCGGCCATTTCACGATCGCGCGTGACCTTCGCCAGAATGGACGCCGCGCTGATCTCCGCCACGCGGCTGTCGCCCTTCACCACCGCCTGCGAACGCATCGGCAGGTTCGGGCAACGGTTACCGTCGATTAAAACCATGTCCGGCGCGATATGCAACCCGGCCACCGCCCGCTGCATCGCCAGCATGGTGGCGTGCAAAATGTTCAGTTGGTCGATTTCCGCCGGCTCGGCGCGCCCCAGGCTCCAGGAGAGCGCCTTGGCGACGATTTCGTCATACAGCGCCAGGCGGCGTTTTTCACTGAGTTTCTTGGAATCCGCCAGCCCGACGATCGGCTGCGCCGGATCGAGGATCACGGCGGCGGTAACCACCGCGCCGACCAACGGCCCGCGGCCCACTTCGTCCACGCCGGCAATCAGCGAGGCAGCGGGATAGATAAAGGGTTCAATCATGCTTTCGCCAGCTCCAACACAGCCTGAGCGGCCTGTTCGTCCGCACCGCAACGGATGCTTTGGTGCAAGATAAGGAAAGTCTGTTTCAGCGCTTCGGTTTGCGGGCTCTCTTCCAGCAGCGGCATCACGGCGGCGGCCAGTTTGTCCGGCACGCAGTCATGCTGCAGCAGCTCGGTAACGATCTCCCGCCCCGCCAGCAGATTCGGCAGCGAAACGTAAGGCGTTTTCACCAGCTTCTGCGCCAGCCAGAAAGTGAACGGCTTCATGCGATAGCCCACCACCATCGGGCACTTGGCCAGCATGCACTCCAGCGCCGCCGTGCCGGATGCCAGCAGCGCCGCGTCGCTGGCGATCATCGCCTCGCGCCCCTGACCGTTCAGCAGGTGTACGGTCAGATCCGGCGCCACTTCCGCCTTGATGCGCTCAAACTGCTCGCGCCGTTTGGCGTTGACCAGCGGCACCACCACTTCCAGCTCGGGATAACGGGTGCGCAGCAGCTGCGCGGTCTTGAGGAAGTCGGCGCTCAGCATCTCGACTTCGGCGCCGCGGCTGCCCGGCAGCAACGCCAGACAGCGCGCCTGCGGATCGATGCCAAGCTGAGCGCGCGCCGCCAGCCGATCGGGCTGCAACGGCATGGCGTCCGCCATGGTGTGGCCGATAAACCGGCAGGGCACGTTGAAACGATCGTAAAACGCTTTTTCGAAAGGGAGAAAGGCCAGCACCAGATCGGTGGCTTTGCCAATTTTGAAAACGCGCTTTTGCCGCCAGGCCCACACGGAAGGGCTGACGTAGTGAATAGTGCGGATACCGCGCTGCTTAAGGCGGCCTTCCAGCGTGATGTTGAAGTCCGGCGCGTCAATGCCGACAAACACGTCCGGCCGCAGCTCGCCGAAGCGGCGGGTGAGATCCTTGCGGATCTTCAACAGGCGTGGCAAGCGCTCAAGCACTTCCACCACGCCCATTACCGCCAGCTCTTCCATTTCGTACCAGGCTTCACAGCCTTCGGCCTGCATCAGCGGGCCGGCGACGCCAACAAAACGCGCGTCGGGGATCTGCGCCTTGAGCGCGCGGATCAAACCGGCGCCGAGAATGTCACCGGAGGTTTCTCCGGCGACCAATCCGATAGTCAATGGACGATTCGACATAACTCAGCGAATGATACCGCGGGTGGAACGGGTGAAGAAATCGAGGTACAGCTGCACCACCGGCTGCTCTTTGGCCAGGGCTTCGATTTCCGCTTTCGCTTCATCCAGCGTTTTCTCGCTGCGATACAGGATCTTGTAGGCGTTGCGGATCGCCTGCATTTCATCCTTGTCAAAACCGCGACGCTTCAGGCCGACCGCGTTGACGCCGAACGGCGTCGCGTGGTTACCCTGAGCGATGACGAAAGGAGGCACGTCCTGAGCGACGCCGGAACAACCGCCTACCATCACATGCGCACCGATAACGCAGAATTGGTGGATCGCCGTCATGCCGCCGATGATGGCGTGATCGTCGATTTCCACGTGTCCGCCGAGCGTAGCGTTGTTGGCCAGCACACAGAAATTACCGACCACGCAGTCATGCCCGATATGCGTATTGACCATCAGCAGGTTATCGTTGCCCACTTTGGTCAGGCCGGTGCCCTGCGCGGTGCCGCGGTGAATGGTGACGCTTTCGCGGATGCGGTTGCGATCGCCCACTTCAACGCGCGTCGGTTCGCCCGCGTATTTCAGATCCTGGTTCACTTCACCGATGGAAGCGAACTGATAAATCTGGTTATCGCAGCCAATCTTGGTAATGCCGTTCACCACCACGTGGGATTTCAGCACCGTGCCGGCGCCGATTTCCACCTGGGAGCCGACGTAGCAGAAAGGGCCGATATGCACATTGGCGCCGATCACGGCGCCTTCTTCGACTATCGCGCTAGGATGGATAAAGGCGGTTTGGTCAATCACGGATTAAGCCTCCCGGCTGCGGGCACACATCATGGTTGCTTCGCAGACAATTTTACCGTCAACGGTCGCCACGCCTTTGAAGCGAGTCAGGCCGCGGCGAGTTTTCTCGAAGGTGACTTCCATGACCATCTGATCGCCTGGCACCACAGGGCGTTTGAAGCGTGCTTCGTCGATACCGGCGAAGTAATACAGCTCGCCCGGCTCCAGTTTGCCGACGCTTTTAAACGCCAGGATACCGGTGGCCTGCGCCATGGCTTCCAGAATCAATACGCCTGGGAAAATCGGTTTGCCAGGGAAGTGGCCCTGGAAAAACGGTTCGTTCACCGATACGTTCTTCACCGCACGCAGATATTTGTGCTCTTCAAACTCGAGGACGCGGTCGACCAGCAAGAACGGGTAACGGTGAGGAAGCAGATCCAAAATTTCTGCAATATCCAGAGTATGAGTGTCAGTAGTCAAAATACTCTTCCTGTCTCTAAAAACTGATGGCATCAACAACACGGCCTGCGCTGACCCCAAAAGGAGATCATCATGCAGGCCGCAAATTAACATCTCTTTGCGCTTTTGGTCTCACGACCAACGCGTTTCGTTTTGTACCCGCGAGGGCGGGCGGCAATGATTAGTCTTTTCCGACTTTACGTTCGACAGCTTTCAAGCGTTTGCTGATCTCATCGATATTCATCACCAACGCAGCGGTTTTACGCCAAACCTTGTTAGGCTGCAACGGAATGCCCGAAGAGTATACCCCAGGTTCGGTGATTGGTCGCATAACCATTCCCATTCCGGTAACAACAACCTTGTCGGCAATTTCCATGTGACCGTTGATCACGCTGGCGCCGCCGATCTGGCAGTAGCGGCCGATTTTCAGGCTGCCGGCCATGATCACACCGCCGGCGACGGCGGTATTGTCGCCAATCACGACGTTATGTGCAATCTGGCATTGGTTGTCGATGATAACACCATTCCCGATTTGGGTGTTATCCAAAGCGCCGCGGTCGATGGTGGTGCAGGCGCCGATTTCGACGCGATCGCCGATAATCACCGTGCCCAACTGAGGGATTTTGATCCACTCGCCGCGCTCGTTCGCATAGCCGAAACCGTCCGCGCCGATCACGGTGCCGGACTGGATCAGGCAGCGCTGGCCGATTTCAACCGCATGATAAATCGTGACGTTCGCCCACAGACGCGTTCCCGCGCCGATGCGTGCGTGTTTGCCGATGAAGCAGCCCGGGCCGATAACCACGTTATCGCCAAGCACCGCACCCGACTCAATCACCGCGTTCGCCCCGATGGCGACGTTCTGCCCCAGTTGCGCTTCAGGCGAGACAACCGCGCTTGGCGCGATATCCTGCGCCGGCGCCGGCGTGGTGTCCATCAGCTGCGCCATGCGCGCGTAGGTCAGGTAAGGGTTTTTAACCACCAGCGCCGCAGTACGGCAGTGTGGTAAATCCGCTTCTGTAAGCACCACGGCGCTTGCCTGGCAGGAAGACAGCTGCTCTTGATAGCGGCTGTTTGACAAAAACGTGATTTGGCCAGGCTGTGCCGAATGCATAGAAGCAATGCCGGTGATGACGAGATCGCCATCACCGTGCAATTGTGCATCCAACTGCTGCGCTAAATCAGCCAGTCGAATTGAAAGCATGTGTTATTTAACCTGTTTCAGCACGTCAGCAGTGATATCTTTGGAAGAGTCTGCATAGGCAACGGCGTTGGCGTCGATCACCACGTCATAACCGCCTTTGCTGGCGACAGATTTCACAGCGTCCTGAATGCGGCTCAGGATCTTGTTACGCTCTTCCATCTGGCGACGACGGTTGTCCTGCTCGAAAGCCTGGGCTTTCTGAGAGAACTGCTCGCGCTGCGCCATCACGTCTTTTTCCAACTTGCTGCGATCGCTGGCTTTCATGGTAGCGCCGTCACGCTGCAGACGTTGCATTTTGGTCTGCAGGCTACGTTCCATGTTCTGGAGTTCGCTTGCACGGCCTTTAAACTCGTTTTCCAGCTGTTTAGCGACCGCTTCGCGGGCCGGCAGCTGTTGGAAAATGCTGGAGACGTTAACGACAGCGATCTTATCTGCTGCCTGAACGCCAGCTGAAGCAGCCATTGCTAAACCGAGGCCTGCGGCACACAACCACTTTTTCACTATAAACTCCTTACCATCACCCATTTGTGTCATATGACACTGAAGTACACAATTTGCCAGACTTATCCCACCAAACAATGAGAATCATCTCCCTCTGCCGGCGGGCGCCTGGCCATTGCGATTCTTAATAACTTTTATGCCCAGAGGCGAGACCCGTTACCAGGTCTTACCGATGTTAAACTGGAACTGTTCGGACTTGTCGCCTTCGTATTTCTTGATCGGGTTGGCGTAAGAGAACACCAATGGCCCCAGCGGCGACATCCACTGCAGCGCGATACCGGCGGAAGAACGAATATTGCTGGCCTTGCTGTAGTCCGGCACGCCGTACATCAGCGTTTCGTTGGTATTCTTCCACTTGGTATCCCACACGGTACCGGCATCGATGAACAGCGACGTCCGCACTGAGTTGGCGTATTTCTCGCTGATGAACGGCGTCGGGGTGATCAGCTCCAGGCTGGCGACCGCCATGGCGTTACCGCCCACCGCGTCATCCGAGCTACAGATGTTCTGACGCGTGGTCGTGCTGCCGGCGTTGAACTGACACTGGTACGAGTTGGAATTGTAGTACACCGCCTTCGGACCAATGGTGTTGGACTGGAAGCCACGCACGGTGCTCGAACCACCGGCGTAGAAGTTCTCGTAGAACGGCATTTCCTTGCCGCCCAAGCCATCCGCGTACCCCAGACGGCCACGGCCCAACAGCACCCAGGTGCGATCGTCGTTGATCGGCACGTACTGTACGCTGTCCAGCGTCACCTTGTAGTATTCGTTGTCCGAGCCCGGAATGGTGACCTTGCCGTTCAACGTGGTGCGGTTACCCGACGTCGGGAAGTAGCCGCGGTCCAGGTTGTTGTAGGTCCAACCCAGGTTCAGCGTAAAGTCGTCCGTCGAGTAGCTGGCGCGATCGGTCTTGTTCGCATCCACGCCCATCGAGTCGAGGTAACGCCACATGGCGATCTGCGGCTGCATGTTCGACAGGCCGTTGTGGACGTAGCCCAGGCCGGTACGCAACGAGTTGTTTTCGTTGATCGGGAAGCCCAGCGTGCCGTCGATACCGTAACTCTTGTTGGTATAGTCCGACAGATCCGCGTCATCCGCCTTAAAGTCGTTGTAGAAGATGCGGCCGCCCAGGCTCACACCGTCAACGGTGAAGTACGGGTTGGTGACCGACAGTTCCGTATAGGTCTGGTAGTCGTTCTTGGTGCCGCTGATGCCCACCGAGTAGCCGGTACCCAACCAGTTATCCTGCTGCACGCCCGCCTGGAAGCTGACGCCGCTCTCGGTGCCGTAACCGACGCCGAAGTTGAAGGTACCGGTATTGCGCTCTTTCACCTTGTAGGTGACGTCGACCTGATCGGCGGTGCCCGGCACGCGCTGGGTTTCCACGTCAACCGTTTCGAAGTAGCCCAGACGGTTCAGACGCTCCTTACCCTGCTCGACCTGCTCGTTGCCGAGCCAGGCGCCTTCCATCTGGCGCATTTCGCGACGCAGTACGGAATCCTTGCTGGTGTCGTTGCCTTCGAACTTGATGCGACGCACGTAGAAGCGGTTGCCCGCGTCGACGTTGACGTGCAGTTTGACGGTTTTATCCGCGTCATTGATCTCAGGCTGAGTGCCGACGCGCGGGTAGGCGTAACCATAACGGCCCAACATCGTTTTGATGTTGTCTTCCATTTTGGTCACCTTGCTGCCGTTGTACAGCTCGCCCGGTTCGATTTTGGTGATCTGAGCGACTTCCGCCGAGTGGCCGGCCAGGTTGCCGTTCACGACAACATCGGAAAGCTTGTACTGATCGCCTTCGGTGATGTTGATGGTGATGTAGATGCCTTTTTTATCCGGCGTCAGGCTCACCTGGGTAGAATCGATGTTGAAGCGGGCATAGCCGCGATCCAGATAGAAGCTGCGCAGGGTTTCGAGATCGCCCGCCAGTTTCTGCTTCTGGTATTTGCGATCGCCGACCAGGTTCCACCACGGCACTTCGTCACGCAGCTGGAAGCGCGAGATCAGTTCGTCGTTGGTGAAGGCATGGTTGCCGACGATGTTGATTTGTTGAATCTTGGCGGAGACCCCTTCCGTGAACACCAGCTTCAGGTCGACACGGTTGCGCGGCAGCGGCGTGACTACGGCTTTCACCGAGGCGCTGTATTTACCGACGCTGTAGTAGAAGTCTTCCAGCCCTTTTTCAATGCTGGAGATCGTGGTGCGGTCGAGCGCCTCGCCCACCCGGACGCCGGAGGCTTCCAGGTTCTGCTTAAGCATGTCATCCTTCACCGACTTGTTGCCGGAGAAAGTGATGCTGGCGATGGTAGGACGTTCCTTCACCTGCACGATCAAGGTATTACCATCGCGCAGTACGCGCACGTCCTCGAAGTTGCCGGTGGCAAACAAGGCACGGATGGTATTACTGATGTCATCGTCAGTGACGGTATCGCCGACGCGAACCGGCATGTTGAGTAACGCCGCACCGACGGCGACTCGCTGCAGGCCTTCGAAATGAATATCTTTCACTACGAACCCGTCTGCACCGTATACGGTGGCGCTGCCAAACAGCAGCGACGCTATGAGCAACTTTTTCATCGCCATCGTTGTTATGCGTTCTTCCTAACCTATCCCCGCCCCTAGAGGCGGGAAAAATCATTGAAAAGTGCAAGACCCATCAACAACACCAGCACGATCGAACCTATGCGGTAGCTGTAGTCCTGTACTCGCTCGGAAACCGGCCCACCCTTCAGCTTTTCTATCGCCAGGAAGAGGAGATGCCCACCATCTAACACCGGTAATGGGAACAGGTTGATGATACCCAGGTTGACGCTAATCAACGCCAGGAACATCAGATAATACACGAACCCGACTCCGGCTGACGCCCCTGCTCCCTGTGCAATCGAGATCGGGCCACTCAGGTTGTTCAGCTTTACATCACCGGTTATTAATTTGCCCAGCATGTTGACCGTCAGCCGCATCAGCTGCCAGGTCTTGTCGCCGGCCTGATACAGCGCCGGGAACGGTCCATACTGGCGAATCGTTTTATACTCGTCCGGCAGCGGCAGCACCTTTGGAATGATGCCTGCAAACCCCACCGATTTGTCTTTTCCCACCGGCTTTGTATCCGGTATCAGCGTCAAAGACAAGGGGGCGCCGTTTCTTTCAATCTCCAAAGCCAGCGGTTGCCCCGGGCCATCGTGGATACGCTTCACCAGCGTCTGCCAACGACCCAACGGCTGACCATCGACTTTAACGATCCTGTCCCCCGCTTGTAAACCCGCCTTTTGCGCCGCCGAGTTAGGCTGCACTTCCGCCAACACGGATTCTATCTGCGGGCCGCGCGGCATAATGCCCAGCGCGACAACGGGATCCTGCTTGTCCGGTTCAAAGTTCCACTGGCGCAAATCCAGGGTTTTGGTCACCACCTGCGAAGAGCCGAACGGCGCGACGCCGACTTCGGTTTGCGCATCGCCAATCTTCGCCACCAGCGCCAGACGAACTGATTCCCAATCAGGCGTTTCGATGCCGTCAACCGACTTTAGTTCCATGCCAGACGAAATTTCGGCCTTGGCGGCAATGGATTGCGGCGCGATTTCGCCGATCACCGGACGGAAACTCGGCACGCCGATGATGAACACCAGCCAATAGGCAAGGATAGCAAACAGGAAGTTGGCGATGGGGCCGGCGCTGATGATGGCCGCGCGCTGCCAGACGGTTTTGTTGTTGAAGGCCTGATGGCGCATTTCCGGCGCCACCGACTCCACGCGCTCGTCCAGCATCTTCACGTAGCCGCCGAGCGGAATCAAGGCGATGACGTACTCGGTGCCCTGGCGATCGGTGCGGCGCCACAGCGCCCGGCCGAAGCCGATGGAGAAGCGTTCAACGCGCACGCCGCAACGGCGGGCAACCCAAAAGTGTCCGAACTCGTGCACGGTGATCAAAATACCGAGCGCAATCAGAAACGCCACCAGGTTCCAAAGCACGCTGACCATCATCCCTCACTTTCCGTCATCGACGGATTAAAACACCAACAGCATCAGGCAGGCAAACACCGGCACCGCCGCGGTCAGGCTGTCGATACGATCCAGTATGCCGCCGTGACCGGGGATCAAGTGACCGCTGTCCTTGATGCCCGCTTCGCGTTTGAACATGCTTTCGGTCAAATCGCCCAGCACCGAAGCCAGCGCGGCGATCACCGAACAGGCCAACAGCGTGGTCGGCACCACGTTCAGCGGCGCGTAGCGGCCGAACAGCCAGGAAATGACCGCCGACGTCAGCAGCCCGCCAATCAGCCCTTCCCAGGTTTTACCCGGAGAGACCTTCGGCGCCAGCTTATGCTTGCCGAACAGCTTGCCGAACATATAGGCGCCGGAATCCGCGCCCCACACCAGCAGCATCACGTACAGCAGCCACCAGGCGCCGGTAAACGGGTTTTGCTCGTAGCCGAACTGGCGCAGCGCCAGCATGCCCCAGAAGAACGGCACGATGGTCAGCAGGCCGAACAGCAGGCGCAGCGGGCGCGAGTTGCGCCAGATGGCGGCCGAGCCGGGGTAGAACAGCACCAGCAGCAGCGCCGCCAGCCACCAGGCCAGCGACAGCCACAGCGAGCCGCTCACCTGCGGCACGGATTGATGGTACGCGGGAACGCTGAGCATCATCAGCGCCAGCAGAAAACCGCACAGTATCGCCAGCCAGATGCGCTGCGAACGGGAGGTAAAACCGGCCAGTTGGCCCCACTCCCAGGCTGCTAACATGCACACGACGAGCGTTACCAGAGCAAAGGCCAGCGGCGGCAACAGGAACAGCGCCGCGATAACGATCGGGATTAAAATCAGAGCAGTTATGAGGCGATACTTCAGCAAAAGTTCTCCCTAGGACGCATCGGCGCCGATAGGTGTTGTTCCCCCGAAGCGGCGCTCACGTTGTGCAAATGCATTCAGCGCACCTTCAAAGACAAGTTCATCGAAATCAGGCCAGAGCACATCAGTAAAGTAAAGTTCAGCATAGGCGATTTGCCACAGCAGGAAGTTACTGATGCGATGCTCGCCACCGGTGCGGATAACCAGATCCACCGGCGCCAGGTCGCTCATGCAAACCCGCTCGTTCAATAATTCCTCGCTGATCTGATCCGGGTGCAACTCCCCCACCCGTACCCGTTCGGCCAGTTCCCTTACTCCCTGAATGATATCCCAACGGCCACCGTAGTTGGCAGCGATATTGAGCGTCAGGCCATCGTTATTTTCCGTCAGTGCTTCAGAGCGGCGGATCCGCTCCTGCAAACGCGAGCTGAAGCGGCTGATATCGCCGATCACCCGCAGCCTGACGTTATGTTTATGCAGGCTTTTTACTTCACTATCCAGAGCACGGACAAAAAGCTCCATCAGGGCGGAGACTTCCTGCACCGGACGGTTCCAGTTTTCGCTGCTGAAGGCATAAAGCGTGAGCGCATCTAAATGGTGGCTGGCGGCAAAACTGACCGCGCGGCGAACCGATTTCACCCCTGCTTTATGACCGAAGACACGTAACTTGCCCTGACGTTTGGCCCAGCGTCCGTTACCGTCCATGATAATGGCGACATGGCGCGGCCCCGGGGAAGATGGATTAGCCTCTTGTTGGTTTGCGGACGACATAACTCGTACTTATTTCCTCAATAGAAATATAACTGCCTTTCCGGAACATCAGGCCCTTACGCGCAAAAAAAGCCGTGTGCCCGACACGGCTTTCAGCCAGCCCTCGCGATGCCCGGCGCAGCCGGGCCGCCATTGGCGCACAAGGCGCCAATCAGGCCATAATTCAACGGTATAACCGCTGACAGGTGGCGCAGACTATACCACCTCAGCGGGGCATGAACAAACGGCCCCGCTGCGGCACGCGTGAATTACGAGCAAAATCGGATAATCGCCGTCCTCAACCGCGCAACGTGCGAACGCGCTCCTCGGCGGCGGCGCGCGCCTGGCGGTCAATGTCTAAGACCGCTTCGATGCTGGTCGGTTCCTGCAGCGCAAGGCGCTCCACCACCTGGCGGTTGACCGCCGCAATGTCGGTGAAGCGAATCTGCTGCTGCAAAAAGGCCGCCACGGCGATTTCGTTGGCCGCGTTCAACGCAGTGGTCGCCGCCTGGCCGGCATCGAACGCTTCAATCGCCAAATACAGGCAAGGATAACGCTCGCACTCCGGTTCGGCGAAGGTCAACGAACCGATGCGACAGAAGTCCAGCGCCTCCACGCCGGAGTTCACGCGCTGCGGATACGCCATCGCGTGGGCGATCGGCGTGCGCATATCCGGCGTACCCAGCTGCGCCAGCACGCTGCCGTCGGCATAGCGCACCATCGAGTGAATCACCGACTGCGGATGCAGGATCACTTCCATTTGCTCGGCCGAGGCGTTAAACAGCCAGCGGGCCTCAATGTATTCCAGACCTTTGTTCATCATGGTGGCGGAATCCACCGAGATCTTGCGCCCCATCGACCAGTTCGGGTGGGCGCAGGCTTGATCCGGGGTCATCGCGGCGAACTGCTCCAGCGGCGTGGTGCGGAACGGGCCGCCGGAGCCGGTAAGCACGATGCGCGAAACACCATGACTGTCTAGGGAAGAGTATCCCAACTGACGCTGAATGCTCTCAGGCAAACTCTGAAAAATCGCGTTGTGCTCGCTGTCGAGCGGCAGCAACTGCGCCTGGCTTTGCCGCACCGCATCCATAAACAGACGGCCGCAGGTGACCAGCGACTCTTTGTTGGCCAGCAGCACCTGCTTGCCTGCGCGGATCGCCGCCAGCGTCGGCAACAGCCCCGCGGCGCCGACGATGGCCGCCGTCACTTGATCGACGTCGTCCAACGCCGCCAGTTCGCAGGCCGCTTGCTCCCCGGCCAATACCTCGGTAGCGACGCCGTTTTCCGCCAGAATGGCGCGCAGCTCGCGCGCGGCGCTTTCATCCGCCATCGCGGCGAAGGCGGGCCGAAATTCCATGCATTGCTGCGCCATGACCGCGACGTTGCGGCCGGCCACCAGCGCTTTGATCGCAAAAAGGTCGGGATTTGCCCTGACCACGGCCAGGGTGCTGGTCCCTACCGAGCCGGTCGAGCCAAGAATGGTCAGTTGCTTCATGAGTTCACTCTGAATAACTGTCTGATGAGATCGGAGGTGTTCCAGTGTGGAACCTTGGACACCGCTTGTCCATGATCTTTCAGTACGATGAAACGGGATCTGCGCCACAAAAAACAAAGCGCCGCCCAGGCGACGCTTTTTTTCTGCGCGATGCTGATTAGAAATCCATCAGCTCTTTTTCTTTCTCCGCCAGCGCGGCGTCGACCAGCTTGATGTAAGCGTCGGTCATTTTCTGAATCTCGTCTTGTGAACGACGTTCTTCGTCTTCGCTGATCTCTTTGTCTTTCAGCAGCGCCTTGACCTTGTCGTTGGCGTCGCGACGCACGTTACGCACCGCTACGCGGCCCTGCTCGGCTTCGCCGCGCACGATCTTGATCAGATCCTTACGACGTTCTTCGGTCAGCGGAGGCAGCGGAACGCGAATGTCAGAACCGGCGGAAGACGGGTTGAGGCCCAGATCGGAGCTCATGATCGCTTTCTCAACGGCCTGGCTCAGGCTGCGGTCGAACACGTTGATTTTCAGCGTGCGGGAGTCTTCCACGGTCACGTTGGCCAGCTGGCGCAGCGGCGTAGCGGCGCCGTAGTATTCCACCATGATGCCGTCCAGAATGCTTGGAGAAGCGCGGCCGGTGCGGATCTTGCTGATTTGGTTTTTGAATGCTTCTACGCTTTTTTCCATGCGTGAATCAGCATCTTTTCTGATTTCATTAGTCACGTTGCAAACCCTTGGAAGCTGGTTACTTGGCAGGCGATACTCAAGTATAGCCCGTAATCGTACTCGGAGAGCGCGCGGCGCATGGCGTCACGCGCACCGAAAAAGGGGTGTGAACAGCCTTATTTGCTGATCAGCGTACCTTCGTTCTCACCCATCACCACGCGGCGCAGCGCGCCAGGCTTGTTCATGTTGAACACGCGGATCGGCAGACCGTGATCGCGGGCCAGCGTAAACGCCGCCAGATCCATCACTTTCAGCTCGCGCTCCAGCACGTCCTGATAGGTTAATTGTTCATACAGCGTCGCATCCGGGTTTTTCACCGGATCGGCGGAGTATACGCCATCCACTTTGGTGGCTTTCAGCACCACGTCCGCTTCGATCTCGATGCCGCGCAGGCAAGCGGCGGAATCGGTGGTGAAGAACGGGTTGCCGGTACCGGCGGAGAAGATCACCACGCGGTTGTTGCGCAGCAGGCTGATCGCCTCTGCCCAGCTGTAATTGTCACACACGCCGTTCAGCGGGATCGCCGACATCAGGCGGGCGTTCACATAGGCACGGTGCAGTGCATCACGCATAGCCAGGCCGTTCATCACGGTAGCCAGCATTCCCATGTGGTCGCCCACTACGCGGTTCATGCCGGCTTGCGCCAGGCCCGCGCCGCGGAACAGGTTCCCGCCGCCAATAACTACACCGACCTGAATTCCCAGTTCGACCAGCTCTTTCACTTCCTGAGCCATGCGATCCAAAACGCTGGCGTCGATACCAAAACCTTCTGCACCTTGCAGGGCTTCGCCACTCAGTTTAAGCAGAATACGCTGATATACGGGTTTTGCATTGGTTGCCATGGTGTTCTGTCCTAAGAAGCAGTATTAGTATTGGGGATTTCAGCCGATGAAACGCGCCTGAGGTGAGCATCACGCTGCAGGGCCTGCCACCGGTGTAATTCTGGCTGGATAGTATGGAACCGCCAGACGGCGGTTCCATCGACAGTCATTAAGACTGTTTGCTCATCGCGGCAACTTCAGCAGCGAAGTCGGTCTCGACTTTCTCGATGCCTTCGCCCACTTCGAAGCGAATGAAGTTGGTCACGTCAGCGTTGTGCTCTTTCAGCACCTGAGCAACGGATTTGCTCGGATCAATAACGAAAGGCTGACCGGTCAGAGAAACTTCGCCGGTGAATTTCTTCATGCGGCCTTCAACCATTTTCTCTGCGATTTCTTTCGGCTTGCCGGACTGCATGGCGATGTCCAGCTGAACCTGGTACTCTTTTTCTACCACTTCAGCAGACACGTCTTCCGGCTTCACGAACTCTGGCTTGCTCGCCGCAATGTGCATTGCGATTTGCTTAACCAGCTCTTCGTCAGCACCTTTAGCCGCAACCAGAACGCCGATACGCGCGCCGTGCAGGTAGCTGCCCAGCACTTCGCCTTCCAGGGAAGCAACGCGACGAATGTTGATGTTTTCGCCGATTTTTGCCACCAGCGCTACGCGCTCTTCTTCGAACTGTGCTTTCAGCACGTCAACGTCAGTGATTTTGCCGGCCATGGCCGCATCCAGCACTTTGTCGGCGAACGCCTGGAAACCGGCGTCTTTCGCTACGAAGTCAGTCTGGCAGTTAACTTCCAGAATGATGCCGTAGTTGCCTTCGATCTTGGTTTTGATCACGCCGTCAGCAGCTACGTTGCCTGCTTTTTTAGCGGCTTTGATCGCACCGGACTTACGCATGTTTTCGATTGCCAGTTCGATGTCGCCGTTGGATTCAACCAGCGCCTTCTTGCAATCCATCATGCCAGCGCCGGTACGCTCGCGCAGTTCTTTTACCAGGGCAGCGGTAATATCAGCCATTTATTTTTCCTCGGTTATCTCGCGTGGAGACAGTTCTCATTCAGATAAGCAAAGGGGGCCTTAACAGGCCCCCCTAACCAACATATGTCAATACCTGGTTAATAAGGGCTCAGTGACGAGCTTGCCTTATTATTCAGCTTCTACGAAGCCTTCTTCCGCCTGAACGGCCAGATCTTGAGAACGACCTTCACGCACAGCGGCAGCAACAGCAGTCAGGTACAGGTTTACTGCACGGATTGCGTCGTCGTTACCAGGGATGATGAAGTCAACGCCGTCTGGGTTGGAGTTGGTATCAACGATAGAGAATACCGGGATACCCAGGTTGTTGGCTTCTTTGATCGCGATGTGCTCGTGATCGGCATCGATAACGAACAGTGCGTCTGGCAGACCGCCCATATCTTTGATACCGCCCAGGGAGTTTTCCAGCTTGGCCAGTTCACGAGTGCGCATCAGCGCTTCTTTCTTGGTCAGCTTGTCCAGGGTGCCGTCTTGAGACTGGATTTCCAGATCTTTCAAACGCTTGATGGACTGACGAACGGTTTTCCAGTTAGTCAGCATGCCGCCCAACCAGCGGTGGTTCACGAAGAACTGGTCACAGCTGTTAGCAGCGTCTTTTACCGCTTCGCTTGCTGCGCGCTTGGTACCTACGAACAGGATCTTGCCTTTACGGGAAGAGATCTTGCTCAGTTCAGCCAGAGCGGCGTTGAACATTGGTACGGTCTGCTCCAGGTTGATGATGTGAACCTTGTTACGAGCGCCGAAGATGAAAGGCTTCATTTTCGGGTTCCAGTAACGGGTCTGGTGACCGAAGTGAACACCAGCCTTGAGCATGTCGCGCATGGAAACAGTTGCCATGATTAAACCTCTATAGATTAATTGGGGTTATGCCTCCACGTATCCCATAACGCCGACCCTGGCGGCGACAAGTCACCTCAGGGCACCCCGGCGGATGTGCCGATACGTGTGTGTTATTTACACAAAATGAGTGCAGTTAAAGTATTTTCGGCCAATTCCTGCCAGGTCACAAGAACCAAGTCGCGGATCGCCGGCGCGCTTTATACCATAAACCCGCCGCCGACACCAACTTTTGTTGCTTTGCGCCGGGCATCGGGAAATGAAATTTGGCAGCCCCCGGCCGGGCTGATACCATAAGTCACTGCTTCTTATTGTCGACGATAACGACACCTGCGGACGAATTTCATGGCAATCTCAATTAAAACACCTGATGACATCCAAAAAATGCGCGTGGCCGGCCGCCTGGCCGCCGAAGTGCTGGAAATCATCGAGCCGCACGTCAAACCTGGCGTGACCACCGGCAAGCTGGACCGTATCTGTCACGAGTACATCACCAACGAGCAGCAGGCCATCTCCGCCTGCCTCGGCTACCACGGCTTCCCGAAATCCGTGTGCATCTCGGTGAACGAAGTGGTGTGCCACGGCATCCCGAGCGACGACAAAACGCTGAAAGACGGCGACATCGTCAATATCGACGTGACCGTGATTAAAGACGGCTTCCACGGCGACACCTCGAAGATGTTCATCGTCGGCAAACCGACCATTCTGGGCGAGCGCCTGTGCCGCGTCACTCAGGAAAGCCTGTATCTGGCGCTGAAGATGGTCAAGCCGGGCATCCGCCTGCGCACCCTGGGCAAGGCTATCCAGCAATTCGTCGAGGCCGAGAAATTCTCCGTGGTGCGCGAGTACTGCGGCCACGGCATCGGCGAAGTGTTCCACGAAGAGCCGCAGGTGCTTCACTATGACGCCGACGACGGCGGCGTGGTGCTGCAGGCGGGCATGGCCTTCACCATCGAACCGATGGTCAACGCCGGCGACTACCGCATCCGCACCATGAAAGACGGCTGGACGGTAAAAACCAAAGATCGCAGCTTGTCGGCGCAGTATGAGCATACTATTGTGGTCACTGATAACGGCTGCGAGATAATGACGTTGCGCAAGGATGACACCATCCCCAACATCATTACGCACGAGATGTAAGCACCGCGGCGCACGCCGCGTGCAGAATGTCACCAGGCCGGCTTTTGCCGGCCTTTTTTATGGGCTGCGCACTATGTCTGACAATCTCCTTCAACAAGCGGCCCCGGCCGTGCCGATGCCGCCCGCCTCCCCCAGCACCTACGGCGACGAAGAGCTCACCTGCCCGATGCTGAAACAGCGGCTGGAGCAGTTCCAGCTGTGGTTGGCGGCGGCGTTCGATGCCGGCTCCAGCGCCGAAAGCCTGGTGGCGGCGCGCAGCGACTTTATCGATCGCCTGCTGCGCCGGCTGTGGACGTTCTACGGCTTCGAAGATATCCCGGAAACCGCGCTGGTGGCGGTCGGCGGCTACGGCCGCGGCGAACTGCACCCGCTGTCGGACATCGACGTGCTGGTGCTCAGCCAGCGCCGGCTGACGGAACAGCAGTCGCAGCGGGTCGGCGAATTCATCACCCTGCTGTGGGATCTCAAGCTGGAAGTGGGCCACAGCGTGCGCACTCTGGAAGAGTGCCTGCTGGAAGGGTTGGCGGATCTGACCGTGGCCACCAACCTGATCGAATCGCGTATGATCTGCGGCGACGTCGCGCTGTTCCTGCAGATGCAAAAACATATCTTCAGCGACGGCTTCTGGCCTTCGCCGCAGTTTTTCCACGCCAAGATCAACGAGCAGCAGGAGCGCCATCAGCGCTACCACGGCACCAGCTATAACCTGGAGCCGGATATCAAAAGCAGCCCCGGCGGCCTGCGCGATATTCACACGCTGCTGTGGGTGGCGCGGCGCCACTTCGGCGCCACTTCGCTGGACGAAATGGTCGGCTTCGGTTTCCTCACCCAGGCCGAGCGCAACGAGCTGAACGAGTGCCAGAGCTTCCTGTGGCGCATCCGCTTTGCACTGCACCTGGTGCTGCCGCGTTACGACAACCGCCTGCTGTTCGATCGCCAGCTCAGCGTGGCGCAGCTGCTGCGCTATGAAGGCGAAGGCAACGAGCCGGTCGAGCGCATGATGAAAGACTTCTACCGCATGACGCGGCGCGTCAGCGAACTGAACCACATGCTGCTGCAGCTGTTCGACGAGGCCATTCTGGCGCTGGACGCCACCGAGAAGCCGCGCCCGCTGAACGACGATTTCCAGCTGCGCGGCGATCTGATCGACCTGCGCGACGAAACGCTGTTTATTCGTGAGCCGCAGGCCATCATGCGCATGTTCTACCTGATGGTGCGCAACCGCGAGATCAAGGGCATTTATTCCACCACCGTGCGCCAACTGCGTCACGCGCGCCGCCACCTGAAGCAGCCGCTGTGCACCATTCCGGAAGCGCGCGATCTGTTTATGGCCATCCTGCGCCATCCCGGCGCGGTGTCGCGCGCGCTGGTGCCGATGCACCGTCACAGCGTGCTGTGGGCCTATATGCCGCAGTGGGGCAAGATCGTCGGGCAGATGCAGTTCGACCTGTTCCACGCCTATACCGTCGATGAACACACCATCCGCGTGCTGCAGAAGCTGGAGAGTTTCGCCGACGACCAGACTCGGCCGCGCCATCCGCTGTGCGTGGAGCTGTATCCGCGCCTGCCGCACCCGGAACTGCTGCTGCTGGCGGCGTTGTTCCACGATATCGCCAAAGGGCGCGGCGGCGACCACTCGATCCTCGGCGCGGAAGACGTGGTGGAGTTCGCCGAACTTCACGGCCTCAACTCGCGTGAAACCCAGCTGGTGGCCTGGCTGGTGCGCTGCCACCTGCTGATGTCGGTCACCGCGCAGCGCCGCGATATCCAGGATCCGACGGTGATCCAGCAGTTCAGCAGCGAAGTGCAGAGCGAAACCCGCCTGCGCTATCTGGTATGCCTGACGGTGGCCGACATCTGCGCCACCAACGAAACCCTGTGGAACAGCTGGAAACAGAGCCTGCTGCGCGAGCTGTATTTCGCCACCGAGAAGCAGCTGCGCCGCGGCATGCAAAACAGCCCGGATCTGCGCGAACGCGTGCGCCATCACCGCCTGCAGGCGCTGGCGCTGCTGCGCATGGACAACATCGACGAAGAGGCGCTGCACCGCATCTGGAGCCGCTGCCGAGCCGACTATTTCCTGCGCCACTCGCCGAATCAGCTGGCCTGGCACGCCCGCCACCTGCTGGCCCACGATTCCACCCAGCCGCTGGTGCTGGTCAGCCGCCAGGCGACGCGCGGCGGCACCGAGATCTTCATCTGGAGCCCGGACCGCCCTTATCTGTTCGCCGCCGTCGCCGGGGAGATGGATCGCCGCAATCTGAGCGTGCACGACGCGCAGATCTTCACCAACCGCGATGGCATGGCAATGGACACCTTTATCGTGCTGGAGCCGGACGGCAGCCCGCTGGCGCAGGATCGCCACGCGGCGATCCGCCAGGCGCTGCTGCAGGCCATCACCCAGCGGGAGTATCAGCCGCCGCGCGTGCGCCGGCCCTCTTCCAAGCTGCGTCACTTCAGCGTGCCGACCGAGGTCACTTTCCTGCCGACCCATACCGATCGCCGCAGCTACCTGGAGCTGACCGCACTCGACCAGCCCGGCCTGCTGGCGCGGGTGGGCGAAGTGTTCGCTGACCTGGGGCTGTCGCTGCACGGCGCGCGCATTTCCACCATCGGCGAGCGGGTCGAGGACTTGTTTATCCTGGCCGACGGCGAGCGGCGCGCGCTCGACCAGGAAACGCGCAGAAAGTTGGAGCAACGGTTGACAGAGGCCCTCACCCCAAACGATAAAATGTGATACAAGTAACTTTTTACCGACAACATCAGGAAAGAGAACAGCATGCAGCAATTACAGAACGTTATTGAAAGCGCCTTCGAGCGCCGTGCGGACATCACCCCGGCGAACGTAGACACCGTAACGCGCGAAGCGGTAAACCAGGTGATCGGCCTGCTGGACAGCGGCGCCCTGCGCGTCGCCGAGAAGATCGACGGTCAATGGGTCACCCATCAGTGGCTGAAGAAAGCCGTGCTGCTCTCTTTCCGCATCAACGACAACAAGGTGATGGACGGCGCGGAAACCCGCTACTACGACAAGGTGCCGATGAAGTTCGCCGACTACGACGAAGCGCGCTTCCAGAAGGAAGGTTTCCGCGTCGTGCCGCCGGCCACCGTGCGCCAGGGCGCGTTCATCGCGCGCAACACCGTGCTGATGCCGTCTTACGTTAACATCGGCGCCTACGTCGACGAAGGCACCATGGTCGACACCTGGGCCACCGTCGGTTCTTGCGCGCAGATCGGCAAAAACGTTCACCTGTCCGGCGGCGTCGGCATCGGCGGCGTGCTGGAGCCGCTGCAGGCCAACCCGACCATCATCGAAGACAACTGCTTCATCGGCGCGCGCTCCGAAGTGGTGGAAGGCGTGATCGTGGAAGAAGGCTCGGTGATTTCGATGGGCGTATACCTCGGCCAGAGCACCCGCATTTATGACCGCGAGACCGGCGAAATCCATTACGGCCGCGTGCCGGCGGGTTCGGTGGTGGTTTCCGGCAACCTGCCGTCGAAAGACGGTTCCTACAGCCTGTACTGCGCGGTGATCGTCAAGAAAGTCGACGCCAAAACGCGCGGTAAAGTCGGCATTAATGAGTTATTGCGCACTATCGACTAAATTGAAATAGCGGGTGATTCACCCGCTATTTTTTTGTTTGCGTTTCGCTGGCAGTCACAGTCGCAGATCTCGCTTTCCGCCATAATTGCAGTCGTGGAATATAACGATCACATCTAAAGAGGGCGCAGTATGTACGATAACTTGAAGAGTTTGGGCATCAATCAACCGGAAGACGTCGATCGCTATAGCCTGCGTCAAGAGGCCAACAACGACATCCTCAAGATCTATTTCCGCAAGGACAAGGGCGAGTTCTTCGCTAAAAGCGTGAAGTTCAAGTACCCGCGCCAGCGTAAAACCGTGGTGGCGGACAACGCCGGCCAGGGCTACAAGGAAATTCACGAGATCAACCCGAACCTGCGTTACGTGATCGACGAACTGGATCAGCTGTGCCAACGCGATCAGGTGGAAGTGGATCTGAAGCGTAAAATCCTCGACGACCTGCGCCATCTCGAAGGCGTGGTGTCGCACAAGATTGCCGAGATCGAAGCCGATCTGGAAAAACTCACCCGCGGCAAGTAATGCGGATCGGTTGACCCGCATCATCGCCAAGGCGCCCTTTCGCGGCGCCTTTTTACTTTACGATTGCAGCAGCGTGCCCCACTGCTCGACCCACGGGCAGGCGGCCACTTCCGGCTCCGGCTGTTCCATCGCATCGATCTCCAGCACTTCGCCAACGCGGGTAGCGCCCTGCTCCTGCAGCAGCGCGTCGAACGCGCGCCCGGCGCCGCAGAAGTTGTCATAGCTGCTGTCGCCGAGGGCGATCAGCCCATAGCGCAGCTCCGGCTGGTAGCCGACCTGATCGCGAATGGCGTGGAACAGCGGCGCGATGCTGTCCGGCAGATCGCCCTGCCCGGTGGTGGAGGTAATCACCAGCGCGTAGTGCTGACGATAATACTGCCAGGCCTCCAGCGTGCCCTCTTCGAACAGTTTGACCTCATGGCCCTGCTCGCTGAGGATGTTTTGCGCCTCTTCCGCCACCAACAGCGAATTGCCGTAGACCGTTCCCACGAAGATACCAACCTGAGCCATGGCTCCTACTCCCTTCATTACCTTTAAAAATTGTCAGCTATCCTGACCGTTAGCCGCGCTAAACTCAACCCCGGCAAGTTCAGGGAATACTCCCGCCCAGCCGAACTGCGTCATCACCCCTTGCCAGTCTTCGTCCCAGCGCGCCGTCACCCGCAGCGCCTCACCGGTCACCGGGTGCGTCAGCTGCAGATGGCTGGCGTGCAGCATCAGGCGCGGGCAGCCGAAATGCTGCGCCATGCCGCGGTTCTGCCGCAGATCGCCGTGCTTGCTGTCGCCGATGATCGGATGGCGAAGGTGCGCCATGTGGCGCCGCAGCTGGTGCTTGCGGCCGGTTTCCGGCTGCAGCTCCACCAGGCTGTAGCGCGCGCTGTCGTAGCGGCCGACGGCCACCGGCATCTCTATCTGCGCCAGCGGCCGGTAGTGCGTCACCGCCGGCTGCGGCCCTTTATCGGCATCGGCATGTTTATCGGCGATTTTGTCCAGCTCCGCCGTCAGCGGGTAGTCGAGGGTCGCCCCCTCCTGCACGTAGCCGCGCACCACCGCATGGTAGGTTTTCTGCACCTGATGCTGCTCGAACTGCAGCGACAGCAGACGCGCCACCTCGCTGGAGAGCGCCATCAGCAGCACGCCGGAAGTCGGGCGATCGAGACGGTGCACGGTAAAGACGTGCTGCCCGAGCTGATCGCGCACCGTCTGCATCATAAAGCGGGTCTCATGACGATCCAGCCAACTGCGGTGCACCAACCAGCCAGACGGCTTGTTCACCGCCACCAGGTGTTCATCCTGATACAAAATCTCAATCACATCGCTTTCCCAGGTAAATAGCCGTTTCGGGCGCGAGTATAACAGGCGTGCGGCTCAGCGCTAGTTCACCCATTCGATGGTCACCAGCCGCGTATCGGCGCGGCCGCGATCGTCCACCGCCCGAATGCGGTAGCGCCCGTTGTCGATCGGCCGCCAATCGATCGGCTTTTTGCTGGCGCTGCTGCCGAGATAGATATCGTCGACGAACCAGTACACCGTCTTGCTGTCGGCGTCCGTCACCGCGTTGAAGGCGATTTTATCTCGCCCCTGCTGCGACTGGCGCAGGGTATAGGTGGTGTTTTTCAGTGGCGAAGTGATGCGCGGCGCGTTGCCGCCGACGGCGATGCCGTTGTCCTTGCAGCGGTTGACCGGCGGCGCCCGCTTCGGCAGCCCGGCCTGGGCGAACACGTTGGCCAGATCGGAAGGCCAGAACTCAAAGATTTCGGTACGGGTCTGCGCCGCGTCATACGGCGGGCAAACGACCTCGCCGCTGTGAATATCCAGCACCACCGGCCGATAGACGCTGTCGACCTTGATCGGCGACTTGCCGGGAATGAACCAGGTCTTGCCCTTCTGCTGGCACCACGGCGTCGGCAGATCGCCGCTGGCGAGGCAAATATCCACCCGCCGCAGCCGTTGGGGGAACGGGTGCTTCGGTTCCCGCAGGCCGGGGTAACTGGCATTGACGCTGTCGATGATGTTGAAGAACAGCGGCGCGGCCGCCTCGGCGCCGACCAACGCATTGTTGCCGCGCCCGTCGAAGTTGCCTTCCCACACCACCAGCACGTAAGGGCCGAAAATCCCGACGCTCCAGGCGTCGCGAAAGCCCCAGGAAGTGCCGGTCTTCCAGTACACCGGCAGCGAAGAAGAACGCTGCGCCAGCGTATCGCCCGGCCGCCGATGCTGGCGCAACATATCCAGCGTGATGAAACTGGCCTCCTCGCTCAGCAGCCGAACCGGCGTCGATTCGGCCTCGTTCAGCTGCATACGAAGCGGCCGCAGCTCGCCGCGGTTCGCCAGCAGCGCATACAGCTTCGCCAATTCCTGCGCCGTCACCTCGCCGCCGCCCAGCACCAGCGACAGCCCGTAGTGGCTTTCGTTGGCCATATTGGCGACGCCGGTCAGGCGTAAAAACTGATAAAAGGTCGGCTGGCGTAGCTGCGAGGCGACATACACCGCCGGGATGTTGCGGCTGAAATTCAGCGCGTCAGTGGCAGTCACCGGGCCAAGAAAGCGCCGGTCGAAGTTTTCCGGCGCATAGGCGCCGAACGACGAAGGCACGTCCTTCAGGATGGTCATCGGATGCAGCACGCCCTGCTCCATGCCCAGCGCGTAGATGAACGGTTTGAGCGTCGAACCTGGCGAGCGTTTGGCGTTGGTGCCGTTCACCTGCCCCTGAATCGGACGGTTGTAATAGTCCGCCGATCCCACTAGCGCGCGCACCCCCATATCACGGCTGTCCACCAGCAGCACCGCAGCGTTTTGGATACCGCGACTGCGGTTGCGGGCAATAAAGGCATTGACCTGCCGCTCAACCAGCCGCTGCAACCCGGCGTCCAGCGTGGTGTCGACGCGGGTATCGCGCTGCACCAGTTGCTGCGTCTGCTGGCGCAGCTGTTCGATAAAGTGCGGCGCGATATAGGGCACTTGCTCGGGCTGGCGCAGCGCCAGCGGCAGGCGGAACAGCGTTTGCTGGCTGGCGTCGGTGGGGTAAACCCGCTGCCAGCGCTGGAACAGACGGTTGCGCGCCTGCGTCAACGCGGCGCCGAGCACGCCGGTTTTCGGCTCCAGACGGTAGCTGGGCGACTGCGGCAGCACCGCCAGCGTCAGCGCCTCCGGCAGGGTCAAATCCTTCGGCGACTTGGCGAAATAGATCAGGCTGGCGGCGCCGATGCTTTCGATGTTGCGGCCGTAAGGGGCGTAATTCAGGTAGGCTTCCAGGATATCGCGCTTGGAGTAGCTCAGTTCCAGCTGCACCGCACGCAGCACCTGCAGCAGCTTGCCGCCCGGCGTGCGGGTGTTGAGATGCCAGCGCATGCGCGCCAGCTGCATACTGATGGTCGATCCGCCCTGCATTTTGCCGCCGGCGACATAGCTGCGCCAGAAGCCGCGCATCAGGCTGACGGGGTTAAAACCGGGGTTGTAGTAGAACCAGCGGTCTTCGTGCAGCAGCAGCCCGCGCACCGCCAACGGCGACACCTGCTCCAGCGGCGTCCACAGCCGGTAGCGGTCGTCGTTGGCCAGGGTGATGCGCAGCAGCGCGCCGTGCCTGTCGTAATAGACGGAAGACTGCGGCAGCCCCTGCCACAGGGGCGGATGCGGCCACAGCCGAATCGCGGCCAGCAGCAGCGCCAGTAAAAACACCGCCATCAAGCCGTTTTGCAGCACGCGCCCGGTCAGGATCTTCATACGTTCTCACCACCCCGGCGCCAGACGCTGGCCTGGCGTCGGAGCCGGCCTAGTCGTTGCCCGCCGGCACCACCACCAGCTTGCCGCCACCGGCCGACATCGCCTGTACTTCACGATCGTACATGGCTTCGCCGTAGGCCGGTGGAACAATAAAGCTGCCGGTATTGGTGGCCTTGATCTGATAGACGAACTCCTGTACCTCGGTACCGGCGCTGCCATAGATAATCACCCGATCTTCACGGATATCGCTGTAATCCGGCGCCCAGGTAGAGCCGGTGGCGGCCAGCGGCGACTGCCAACCGCCGCGATCGTCGCTCTCCTCGCCGGCGTCGGCCGGTTCCGGCGGCGTCTGCTGCACCACTTCGAACCCGCCCGGCAGCAGATCGACGATCGCCAGGTTGCTCTGCCCCTCTTTCGAGTTGGCGCGCACCTTCAGATGGACGTTGATCTTCTGCCCCAGCGTCACCTGCGTCACCGGCTTGCCCTGTTCGTCGGTGTAATCGCGGACGATCTCAATGCCGCGCGACAGCGCTTTTTGCGGCGCATTCAGGTCGTAACCGGCCTGCGTCACCACATACCAGGCCGGCGCGCTACCGCCGTTGGTGAAGCGCACCGCGGTAGCATCGGCGTTGAACTGCCCCTGAACGAACAACCCCTGCAGCTCACTGATGCGCTGCGGCTCGCCGCCGGCTTTGCCTACCTGCACGATGCCCAAGGCATCCGCATTGGCGGATTGCGCCACCACCTGGGCCGAATAGCTTTCCAGCGCCAGAATGCTCATCGCGGAGGAGTAGGTGGTGTAACGCTCTTCTTTCAGCGCCTTGACCATATTCTCCAGCACCTGCGGCGGGATCGACGCCATCTTCTCCGGGAAGTGACGGGTAATCAGATACAGCCGCGTCGCATCCTGCACCAGCGGATCGAAATAGTTCTGCGTCCACCAGGCGCTGTCATACGCCTTGCTCAGCTGCTGCCAGCTCGGTTGCAACAGCGCGGCGGCTTCGTCGTCCATCTTCAACAGGCGATAGGAAGAAGCCAGATACAGCGCGCTCAGATCGGTTTTCCACCCTTCGCCATAGCGTTTTTGCAGCGTATCCTGCACCGCCGCCAGCGAGTTGGTGGTCACTTCGCCCTGCAGCGTCAGCAGGTAAACCGCCCAGCTGCGCAGGCGCAGCAGATACAAATCGTCGAATCCGCTGGCCGCCAGCTCGCGCAATGCGCCGTTGGCCTCGTCCAGCATGCCTTCCGGCAGGGCGTAGCCCGCCGCTTTGGCTTCGAGCAGATACTGCACCACATAAGGCGTGACGAAAGGATCGGCATCCGGCGACGAACGCCAGGCGCCGATCGCTCCGCTGTCATTCTGGCGCGCGCGCAGCACGCCAAGCAGGTTGCGCAGCTGCTTGCTGACTTCCGCCTGGCTCAGGCTGCTTTTCATCTCGGGGTGGCGGCTCTGCAGCATCAGCGGAATGGAGCGGCTGACGATCTGCTCGGAACAGTAATACGGGTAATCCGCCAGGTATTGCGCCAGCCCGCTGGTCAGCACCAGCGGCGAATTCGACACCGCCGCCCGGCGCTGCGCGAAAGCGTCAAACATCTGGCGCAGGCCATCGACGTTCTGACTGCCGCCGCTCATGCGCCCCATCACCGACTGGGTACGGTACGGCGCCGCCGGCCGCACCGAGGTGCTGACAGTGCGGCGGCTGGCCTGGTCGCCGTAACGGGCGTCGAACACCAGCGGCGCATCGCCCAGCACGGCTTTGGCGCGCAGGCGGAAAGCGATCACGCCTTCGCGTTTTTCCGCCAGCGTCAGGCTTTGCGTCGCGTTGCCCACCACCTCCAACTGCGGCGGCGGCGTCAGCAGGACATTGATAGCCACCGACTGACCGTTCAGCCCGTCGAGGTTGTTGCTGACGCCCACGCTGACGTCGAACTCGTCACCCGGCGCCACCATCGCCGGCACGTTCGGCGTCATGATGAAATTGTCGCGCACCGTGGCGGCGGTTTGCGCCTTGCCGATTTTCTCCGGGGTCACCGAAATCGCCATCACGCGGATCTTGCCGTTGAAGTAGTCCGGCACCGGGTAGACGAACTGCTTCTCGCCGCTGACCTCGGTAATGCCGGACCAATAGGCCACCGGCTTGTCGCGCTTGCGCTTGAACGGGTTGAGGTTGAGATCCAGCCCCTCGCCCGCATCGCCGCCCGGCGCCGCGGTCAGCGCCATCAGCTTGCTGAATTCCGGCAGGATCAGATCGAGGATCTGCGAGCTGCTCACGTTCAGTTCGCGCTTGCTGAAGAAGAACTCCAGCGGATCCTTCAGGCGGTAACGCGCCACCTGTAGAATGCCCTCATCGACGGCGAACAGCGCCACCTGCTGCGGCGCGTCGGTCTTGACCGTCATCGTCAGGTTTTCACCCGGCTTGATGACCTCCGGCGCCGTCACCTCGAGGCTGTTTTGCCGCGCCTTGGTGCTGATCTTGAACGGCATCACGCCATAGCTCAGCGGGCTCATGAAGATCTCGCTGGAGTTGATATCGCGCACGAACTGCACGTTGATGTAGCCGTTGCCCTCCATGCCGGCCGGCACGCGGATCTTCTGCACCGAGCTGGTGGTGTCGGTGTGGAACCACTGCCAGGCGTAAACCTTGTCCTTCTCGATGGTGATCAAGCCGCTGCCGGTATAAGGCGCGTTGATCGCCACCTCGATCTCTTCGCCCGGCTGGTATTCCGCCTGGTTCAGTTTCAGCTTCAGTTCGGCGTTGCGATCCAGCGAACGGCTCAGGTTGGCGTTGCCGGCCACGCTGTAGGCAACGCGGTTGAGCGTCTTGCCCTGCGCATCTTCAATCACCAGCACGAAGTCGCCCGGCTTATCGGTCGCCAGCCGCAGATCCGCGCCCTGCCCGCTCAGCGCCAGCGGCTGTTCCGACAGCTGCACTTCCTTCATCTTCGACTGGTATTTGTAAACGCCCGAATCCTGTTTGGTCAGCACCGAAATGTATTTCTGCTCGATCAACACCTGCTTAAGGTTCGGCAGGGCGATCTGTTGCAGATTCGGATCGATGGCGATCACGTTCAGATGCCGCTCCGCGTCGCGGTTGATGTAGCCCAGATCGCCGTCCGCCTTCACCCCGATCAGGTAATCGTAAGGGGAAACCAACGTGCGGGCGGTCGCCGCCACCGAGCGCCCACCGCCGGCGACGAACGCCTCCGACAGCAGCTGCAGCTGATAGGTGGCATCGGCGTAGGATTTCAGATCGAGCGGGATATCGGCCGCGCCGTGCTCATCGGTGGTGCGATCTTCCAGCTCGGTTTCGAACCCGTCGCTGTTTTGCCGATTTTCATAGAACGCATAATCCGGGAAGCGATCGAAGCTCGGATACATCGGCCGCAGCGTCAGCCTGGTGCTCACGCGGCGATCCTGCGCCGGGGTGCCGAACAGGTTCTGCACATCGATGCTGGCCTTCAGCTCGGACGGTTTGACCCAGCCTTGCTGGCGGTTCGGCGTCAGCGCCAGCTTCACTTTCAGCTGATCCGGTTCGAACTCCTTCACATTGACCGCGGTATGGCCGAGCAGCGTGGAGGTATCGTTGTTTTTGCCGATCAGATACAGATAGACGTTCCACTCGCCGGTAGGCGAGTTTTCATCGGTGGTATAGCTCAGCTCATTGAAACCGCTGGCGCCCAGCGTCAGCGGCACGGTGGTCATCAGCTTGTCGCGCGGATCGCGGATTTCGGCGCGCACCGGCACGCCGGCCAGGCCAACGCGCCAGTCGGCGGCGCGGGTAATCAGGCCGATGTTAAAGGTATCCCCCGGCCGATAAACGCCGCGATCGGAGAACAGGTAACTGCTGAGCGTGCGCGGATCGGTCGGCGTTTGTTCACCGGCGACGTCGAAGCGCGAGAAGTCCAGCCCGCGATCGTTATAGCTGCCGGTCGGCAGGAAGGAGACATCCCCCTCCTTTTCCACCAGGAACATCACCGGCTGGCGCTCGTTAGTGTACACGTCGAGCGCCGGGAAACGCACGTGGCCGTCGGCCCCGGTGGTTTGGCTGAGCAGCGTCACGCCATTTTTGGCCACCACCGACACGTTGGCGCCGCTGACCGGCGCGCCGCTTTGAATCGACTGCACAAAGACGTCGCGCGTCTTATCCTGCGAGCTCTTGGCGACGATGCCCAGATCGGTCACCACCACAAAGCGCGAATCGCCGACGTCGGGCTGATCTTCCCCGGTGCTCTCGTCCGGTTCCTGTTCTGGCTCGGCGCCCGCCTCTTCCGCCGCCGGTTTCCGGTTCGGCTGCCATTCGGACAGCGTCAGCAGGAATACTCCGCGATGGGAACTGGCGTTGGTGGAGAGATAGCGGGAGAGATCGATGCCCTGATAGTTCACTTCCCCCGGCCGCTCGTTGTTGAGCGCCGTCTGGTATTTGAAATGCTCGGTGAAATATTCGTCGTTGAGCCGGTTGAATTCCGTTGACGAGTATTCCCGGCTTTTGAAGGAGACGATGTGCTGCAGCTGACTCGGGATCACCCGCTTGATGTCCAGCCGCAGGCCCGCCACGTTGCGCGCCGCCACGCTGATCTGTTTGTCGCCGTTGACCGACAGCAGCGAGCCTGCGGACATGAACTGCAGCGATTTCGGGAACTCCGGCACTTCGACCACTCGATAAACCTTCTTCGGCATTTTGTAACCGCCGACGGAGACCAGCTGGTTGTCTATCTCGATCAGCACGAAGCGGTGCGCCGGAGCTTCAAAGCGGAAGCTGAACTGCGGCTGGTAGGCCTCTTCCGCCTCGTTAAGCGTCAATGGCAATGCCGTCGCCTGCGCCAGCACGTTTTTACCGACGCTGTCGACCGTCCATTGATAGAAATCTTCAGCATCGTTGGCGGTCTCGGCATCGCTCGGATCGTGCTGCGGCAGCAGCCAGGCTTTGGTGGCCCGCGCCAGCTCTTTATCCTTCACCGCATCGCTGAAGCCGACCACCAGCGCACGCTGCCCTTGGCCGCCGTCGGTATCCACCACCTGGGCGCTGGCGTCGCTCAGCGCCAGGCTGTACAGCGTCGGTACTTTGACCCAGTTGCTTTTCGCCTCTTCGACCGCATTGCCGGCCGCCGTCGATTTAACGCCTTTGCCGACGGTCAGATGCACAGCACCGCCCTGATCCAGCGCCTGCAGCGGCTCGGAATGCACCCAGGCGTTCAGTTTTTTCTCGTCATAGACCAGGGAGAAGTTCAGCTTTTTCTCGGAGGAAGCGCTGCCCTCCTTCAATCCCAGCGAAATCTGTTTTTCAAAGCTGGCGACGTCGACCGGCGCATTGAACTGCAAATTGAAAATCGCGCTGCGTTTCTGCGCATCTTGCGGATCGCGGTAATACTCGGCCTGCCCCAGGCGGTAATCGAACGCGGGCACGGTGAAGGCATAGCGGGTTTTGGCGAGCTTGACCTGCGGCGCCAGCAAGGTGGCGGGCTCGAGGGTTACGTCATATTTCGCGCCCATCGGCAGCGGTTTTTTCGGCGTGAACACCAGCGTCGACTCATTGCGCCACGCCCACTGCCCTTCTGCAGCCGGTTTGAGGATGATGCCGGCGCTCACGGTTTTACCCACCGCGCTTATTGCCGCGGCCGAGCCGCTGAAGGTCAGGCTCACCGTTTGCGGCGCCTGCCGGGCGGCGGCGTAGTCTATCGGCTCGGGGTTGGCCAACTCGGCGCTGATCTCCTGAACCGCCATTGGCGCCGGTTCGATGGGCTGGGGGCGGTTTTGCCACCAGTGCCAGCCGTAAAACGCGCCGCCTGTGGCGCCCGCCAGCAGCAGCAAGCCCAAACCGATCGCTTTCGGGTGTTTATCTACGCCGCTTTCGAGCCGCAAAAAACCGCGCGGCAGCGCAGCCCACCAGGCCGGCGCACGCCAGCTGAGGTTGCCGACCAGCGGTCTCAGCAACCGCCCCAACAGCGACAAAATCCCGCCCAGCAGGCGGCAAACGCCCTTAACCAGGGTAAAAGGCAAACGCAGGATAAACCTTAATAAATCCATTATTGCAGCACCTCATCATCCTAATGCAGCCCCCGGTCAACCGCCGCGGTTCAACCGAGCCGAAAGACGCCTTCGGCTCTCCTGCCCGGCATCCGCGCGAGTACTCTACACTGCCGGGCGGCAAAAATCTGCGCGCCGCCGGCGAATTACGGCGCTTTATTCAACATCAAATCCAGCTGTTGCAGCAGCACCAGCAGCGGCAGGCTGCTCGGTTCACGATCTTTCAAAGCCTCTTCGAAATAAGGCGTGATGGCGAAGCGCGTCGGCAGCGGCGCTTCGGCGTCCAGCAACGCATACATGCGCGGCAAGAACACCCACTGCAGCCAGGCTTCGGCCGACATGCTGTCGATGCAGAACGGCTCGGTGCTGGAGAAAGCCTCATGATCAGGCGGCGCGGCCTGCCACAGCGCCAGATCGCGCATGGATTGTTCAATCGCCTGCAAACTGCGGCGCACCTGGTTATGTATACTCATCTGCATTCCCGATCTCTTTTCATCATGGTATTCAGCACGCTGGCTGAAAGGCGGCAAAGCATAGCATTTTTATAGCCCAAATTCGGCGCGTCTGAGACAGCCCACCGTTTTTATCTGGTGGCGTCCGCCGCCGCGCGGCACAATAGGCCCACCGAGTTCACCACACAGATAAAGATTCATGTCCGTAATAACAGAGAAAAAAAACCACGCGACGCCCGGTAAGGCCATGCTGGCTTCGGTCACCGGTTACGCCATGGACGGGTTTGACCTGCTGATCCTCGGCTTTATGCTGCCGGCCATCAGCATCGAATTGGGATTAACCTCATCGGCCGCCGGTTCGCTGGTCACCTGGACGCTGATCGGCGCGGTGCTGGGCGGCGTGATCTTCGGCCACCTCAGCGATCGCTTCGGCCGAATCCGGGTGCTCACGATCACCATCCTGATGTTTTCCCTGTTCACCGGCCTGTGCGCCGTGGCGCAAGGATATTGGGATCTGCTGGCCTATCGCACCCTGGCGGGCATCGGGCTGGGCGGCGAATTCGGCATCGGCATGGCGCTGATCGCCGAAGCCTGGCCGGCGGAGAAGCGCAACCGCGCTTCGGCTTACGTCGGCATGGGTTGGCAACTGGGCGTGCTGGCGGCCGCCTTCCTGACGCCGCTGCTGCTGGAACACATCGGCTGGCGCGGCATGTTTTTGGTCGGCCTGCTGCCGGCGCTGGCGTCATTCCTGATCCGCCGCACTCTGGGCGAACCGGAGGAATTCGTACGGCAGAAAGACGCTGGGCAATCGCTCTCCTTCCTGCAGCGTTTGCGCCTGCTGTTTAAGGATCGCGCCACCAGCAAGGCCAGCATCGGCATCTTCATTCTCTGTTCGGTGCAGAACTTCGGCTACTACGGGCTGATGATCTGGATGCCGACTTACCTGGCGAAAAACTTCGGCTTCTCGCTCACCAAGTCAGGCCTGTGGACGGCGGTGACGGTGATCGGCATGACGTTCGGCATCTGGCTGTTTGGCGTACTGGCCGACCGCTTTCCCCGCTGGAAGATCTTCGTGCTGTATCAGGTCGGCGCCGTGGTGATGGTGATCGGTTACGCCCAGTTGAGCGACCCGACGCTGATGCTGTTCGCCGGCGCCGTGATGGGCATGTTCGTCAACGGCATGATCGGCGGCTACGGCGCGTTAATTTCCGATACCTACCCGGTGCAGGCGCGCGCCACCGCGCAGAACATCCTGTTCAATCTCGGGCGCGGCGTCGGCGGCCTGGGGCCATTGGTAATCGGTGCGCTGGTGACGCAGGTGTCGTTTACCGCGGCCATCAGCCTGCTGGCGGCAATTTACCTGCTGGATATCTACGCCACGCTGTTCCTGCTGCCGAAAAAACAGGGCGCAGGCGATACGCTGGGCGCGATTGGTTAACGCTGAAGAGGGATTAAGGCAGGGCCGCACGCGCGGCGGAATGGAACAAAAAGTTGGGGGCACTGCGTTAACAGTGCCCCCGGTTCGTTTTATAGCCATCCCGCTACACAGCGTGCTCCCTGCTCAATCCTTGAAAACTTTTCCTGCGGCCATCCTGACCAAGCGATCCTTGCATCATCCTGAAGCATCGTCCTGACGCGGTTCCTCAGCCTTCCTGACCCGCCGACAGTCCTGTGCCGGCTCTCAATCTCCGTCCTGGAGGTGTCCCTGGTTTCTATCCTGAAACATCCTGGGCATCTCCTGACGCCATCCTTCGCTCTTGCCTGAGCGCATCCCTTTCTTCTTCCTGAAGCTGCATCATCCTGATGCTTTCCTGCTCCGCCGGTTCCGTTCCGGTAACGATAAGATCGCTTAAATTCCCCGGAATCACAAGGGTTTGGGAGGTGTCTCACACTAAATTAAGCCTAAGAGTTATCCTAAAGAAATTCTAACCAATTGATCTGGATAACAATAATCTCATCGCCTGGAGAAAGGCGGGAAAAATTAAGAGCGATCTCTCACAGCCCGTGTGAGAGATCTCGCACACGGTCGACGGCGAATTCGTCGCCATTCAGTCCAGCACCGGGCGCAGCGCATCGAGGAAATTCCCCAGCGTCGCCGCCAGCAGGGTACGCTTATCGCTGCCGAACTGTTCCAGCACCACGTTGCCGCTGACGTTGCACAACGACACCATCGTCATCTCGGATTCGGTGGTCGCCAGGAACAGCGTTGGCGGCAGCTTGAGGCGCTTTTGCGTCACCAGATGGCCGATCAGGTTCTCCTGCAGGCGGATAAAATCCTCTTCGCTCCAGACCTGCAGCAGGCTCAGACGATGCTCGCCGAACTGTGCGCTCATGTCGCCGGCGTATTGCTGCGTGTAGAAACGGTGCGCGTCCGGCTGCAAACGCAGCTCCAGCGCAGCTTCTACCTTTTCCAACGTCGCCGCCGGTTCGAAAGGCTGTGGCAACCACAACACTTCGTCCTCGCGGTTCTCCACGATGCAGGGCGACGGCACGCCGTACAGCGCCTGGCTGGCCGGCGCGTGGCCGCGCTCTTGCTGCCACAACTCGACATAGCGTTGAGTGAATTCACGCAGAGCGTGCGATACATCATGGTCCATATTCTTTCCCGCATACGTTAAACTGACGGCCATTGTACCTATCTCTGACCAAGGTGACAGTAGATGTCCTCATATCAAGACCACCAGGCCCTGTCGGGGCTGACGCTGGGCAAAGCCACCGCCTACCGCGATCGCTACGACGCCTCGCTGCTGCAGGCGGTGCCGCGCAGCATGAACCGCGAGCCGCTGGGGCTGTACCCCGATAACCTCCCCTTCCACGGCGCGGACATCTGGACGCTGTACGAGCTCTCCTGGCTGAACGCCAACGGGCTGCCGCAGGTGGCGGTCGGTGAAATCAGCCTCAACGCCGACAGCCTGAACCTGATCGAATCGAAAAGCTTCAAGCTGTATCTCAACAGCTTCAACCAAACCCCGTTCGCCGATTGGGAAACGGTGCGCAGCACGCTGCAGCGCGATCTGTCCGCCTGCGCCCAGGGCGAGGTGAGCGTCACCCTGTTCAGCGTCGAGCAGTTGGAAGGCACGCCGATCGCCCGCCTGGCCGGCGACTGCATCGATCAGCAGGATATCCGCATCGACAATTATGAGTTCAACGCCGACTACCTGCTGAACGCCGCCGGTGAAGAGGTGGTGGAAGAGCAATTGGTCAGCCACCTGCTGAAGTCCAACTGCCTGATCACCCATCAACCGGACTGGGGCTCGGTGCAGATAAGCTACCGCGGCGGCAAGATCGATCGCGAAGCGCTGCTGCGCTACCTGGTCTCCTTCCGCCACCACAACGAATTCCACGAGCAGTGCGTCGAGCGCATCTTTAACGATTTGATGCGCTACTGCCGGCCGCAAAGCCTGACGGTTTACGCCCGCTACACCCGCCGCGGCGGGCTGGATATCAACCCGTGGCGCAGCAACGTCGAATTCGCCCCCGAGCGCGGCCGCCTGGCGCGCCAATAAGTGCGAAACATTGCTCAACAACTGAGCTAACGAGCGGTTTATGTTGGTAAAAGCGCAGGGACGGCGGTAAGGTTAAAACGAGGCTGCGGCCGGGCGGAGCGCCCGCTGCGCCGCAGCACGCCAACCATAACGAGATGCTGTTTTGCTGCGTATGGATTACTACCGCCCCGCACCGGGTGCAAAGGAGTTACCTTGATTACACACATCAGCCCGCTTGGCTCTATGGATTTATTGTCGCAGCTGGAAGTAGACATGCTGAAGCGCACCGCCAGCAGCGACCTGTACCGCCTGTTCCGCAACTGTTCGCTGGCCGTGTTGAACTCCGGCAGTCAAACCGACAACAGCAAACAGCTGCTGTCACGCTATGAAACCTTCGACATCAACGTGCTGCGCCGCGAACGCGGGGTGAAGCTGGAGCTGGTCAACCCGCCGGAAGAGGCGTTCGTCGACGGCCGCATCATCCGCTCGCTGCAGGCCAACCTGTTCGCCGTACTGCGCGACATCCTGTTCGTACACGGCCAAATCGCCAGCGCCGGCCGTTTCCAGCACCTGAACCTGGAAAACTCGGCCCACATCACCAACCTGGTATTCTCGATCCTGCGCAATGCACGCACGCTGCATCTGGATGAAGATCCCAATATGGTGGTGTGCTGGGGCGGCCACTCGATCAACGAGAACGAATACCTGTACGCGCGCAAGGTCGGCAGCCAGCTGGGCCTGCGCGAGCTGAACATCTGCACCGGCTGCGGGCCGGGCGCGATGGAAGCGCCGATGAAAGGCGCGGCGGTCGGTCACGCGCAGCAGCGTTACCGCAACAGCCGCTTCATCGGCATGACCGAGCCGTCGATCATCGCCGCCGAGCCGCCAAACCCGCTGGTGAACGAGCTGGTGATCATGCCGGACATCGAAAAGCGCCTGGAAGCCTTCGTGCGCATCGCGCACGGCATCATCATCTTCCCGGGCGGCGTCGGCACCGCCGAAGAGCTGCTGTACCTGCTGGGTATTCTGATGAACCCGGAGAACAGCGAACAGGTGCTGCCGCTGATCCTGACCGGGCCGAAAGAGAGCGCCGATTACTTCCGCGTGCTGGACGAGTTCATCATGAACACGCTGGGCGATGCCGCGCGCCGTCACTACACCATCATCATCGACGATCCGGCGGAAGTGGCGCGGCAGATGAAGAAAGCCATGCCGCTGGTGAAGGAAAACCGCCGCAACACCGGCGACGCCTACAGCTTCAACTGGTCGATCCGCATCGCACCGGATCTGCAGCTGCCGTTCGAGCCGACCCATGAGAACATGGCGAACCTCAACCTGTATCCGAACCAGCCGCCGGAGCAATTGGCCGCCGCGCTGCGCCGCGCGTTCTCCGGCATCGTGGCCGGCAACGTGAAGGAAAACGGCATCCACGCCATCGAGCAGTTCGGTCCGTACAAGCTGCACGGCGAGCCGCAGATGATGAAACAGATGGACAGCCTGCTGCAGGGCTTTGTCGCCCAGCACCGCATGAAGCTGCCGGGCAGCGCCTATGTGCCCTGCTACGAAATCGTCGCCTGACCCTCAATCCCGGGCGGCGTAACGGCCGCCCCGTTTTCTGACCTTGCCGCCCATGATGATACACCTACTGATTGTCGACGCCCTGAACCTCATCCGCCGCATTCACGCCGTGCAGGGTTCCCCTTGCGTCAACGCCTGCCGCCACGCGCTGCAGCAGTTGATCCAGCACAGCCGCCCGACCCACGCGGTGGCGGTCTTCGACGAGGACGATCGCCGCGACAGCTGGCGCCACCAAATTCTGCCGGACTACAAGGCCGGGCGCTCGCCGATGCCGGAAAACCTGCAGCAGGAGATGCCGCAGCTGCGCGAGGCCTTCGCCGAGTTGGGCGTCGCCAGCTGGCATTCTCCCGGCAACGAAGCGGACGATCTGGCGGCCACGCTGGCGGCGAAGGTCGCCGGCGGCGGCCACCAGGTGACCATCGTCTCCACCGACAAAGGCTACTGCCAGCTGTTGGCGCCGAACGTACAGATCCGCGATTACTTCCAGAAACGCTGGCTGGATATGCCTTTCGTGCAGCAGGAGTTCGGCGTGCAGCCGCAGCAGCTGCCGGACTATTGGGGGCTGGCGGGGATCGGCAGCAGCAAGATCCCCGGCGTGGCCGGTATCGGGCCGAAAACCGCCGTGCTGCTGTTGCAGCAGTCGGGCAGCCTGGATGGGCTCTATCAGCAGCTGGAACAGGTGCCGGAGAAATGGCGCGGCAAGCTGGAGCGGCACCGCGAGCTGGCCTACGTCAGCAAACAAGTCGCCACGCTGCGCACCGATCTGTCGCTGGACGGCAACCTGCAGCAGCTGCGCCTGCCGATACCATAAGGGCGCTGCAAGCAGCGCCCTTCATCAGGCTTAACGCGATTAATCGCGCTCGTCGCGCCGGCCCGGCACCGCCGACCACATGCGGCGCACGTGTACGGTGATCTCTTCGCGGTCGTGATACAGCTGCTTGGCATGCACTTCGACGCTGACGCCGGCAGCACCCAGCGCTTCGCGGATGCTCATCAGGTTCTGCGACACTTCCTCGTAGCGCTTTTTCATCGGCAGCTTGAGGTTAAAAATCGCTTCGCGGCACCAGCCTTTCACCAACCACTGGATCATCAGGCTGGTTACCTTCGCCGGCTTCTCCACCATGTCGCACACCAGCCAGTAGATCTTGCTGCTGTTCGGCTCGAACTTGAAGCCGTCGGCGCGGTGGTGCGTCACCTGGCCGGTTTCCATCAGGCTCGGCGCCATCGGGCCGTTATCCACCGAATGCACCATCATGCTGCGTTTCACCAACTGATAGGTCCAGCCGCCCGGGCAGGCCCCCAGATCGACCGCGTGCATGCCGCTGGCCAGGCGTTCGTCCCACTCGTCGGCGGGGATGAACACGTGGAACGCTTCTTCCAGCTTCAGCGTCGAACGGCTCGGCGCATCGGCCGGGAAGCGCAGACGCGGAATGCCCATGTAGAACGGCGAGTTGTTGTTGCTGTAGGAGTAACCGACGTAGCAGCAGCCCGGCGCGATGAAGAACACGTGCACCACCGGGCGAGTGGGGTTCTCACGCGCCATCAGCACCTTCTGCTCGCGCATCGCGGCGCGCAGCGGCACCGTCAGCTTGCGGCAGAACTTCATCAGCTCTTTGCTTTCGTTGGTGTCCGGCACTTCCACCCGCAGCTCGCCGCCGCGGTCAACCACGCCGATCAGCATGCCGACGATCGGCGATACCCGATCTTCCGGCGGCAGATCGCGCAGCAGCTCGCCCACCACGATCATCTGGCGGGCGAAAATCAGTTCACGGAACGGAATTTCCCGCGCCAGGCGATCGGCATCGTCCGGCTGATAGCATTCGAACAACACGTAACCGCTGTGCTCTTTTACCCGCGCAAAGCCGAAAATCTCCCGCTGGGCGGCTTTGTCGGTGATCTCCGCCGCACACTCTTTTTCAAAGCCAGGGCGGCAGTACAACGCAATCTTATTCATGGCGCTCGGCCTTTTTCCTCAGACGCAAAGCGCCAATCAACATCAATATCCAGCCGATCAGGAAGCACACGCCGCCAACCGGCGTGATGTATACCCAGACCTTCAGGTGCGACAGCGCCAGGCAATAGAGGCTGCCGCTGAACAACACGGTGCCGAACGCCAACAGCGCTCCGCTCCAGTAAAACCACAGGCTCACGCGGCGCTGCATCGCGACCGCCAGCGCCAGGATGGCCAGGGTGTGGAACCCCTGATACTCCAGCCCGGTGCGGATCCAGGCCATTTCGTTGGCGCCGAGCGTGCCGCTTAATACATGCGCGCCGAATGCGCCCAACGCGACAAACACAAAGCCGCTGATAGCGGCGAAAACCAGCATGGAACGGCTGCTCATCGTGATTTATCCCATTTAAAATCACCGGCCGCGGCAAGGCGGCGGCCGGTCTTATTGTTCGTAGCGGAAGCGGAACTTCTCTTGTTCGCTGGCGGCGCGCGCCAGGATCCACTGCCGGAAGGCGGCTATTTTACCCAGTTCTGCCTGGCTGTCATGACATACCAGATAAAAAGCGTTTTTACTGACCAGCACATCGTTGAACGGGCACACCAGGCGACCGGCTTCGATCTCGGTTTGCGCCATCACGTTGTTCACCAGCGCCACGCCCTGGCCGTGCACCGCCGCCTGCACCACCATCGCGCTATGGCTGAAGATCGGCCCCTGCTGCACATTAATGTGCTGCAACCCCAGCTGGCGCGTATAGGCCAGCCAGTCGCGGCGTGAAACGTCATGCAGCAGCGTATGATAAGCCAGATCCTCTGCGGTTTTCAGCGGATGATCGCCGGTCAGCAGGCTCGGCGAACACACCGGCAGCAGATATTCCGCATACAGGCGCTCGGCGCGCAGCCCCGGCCAGTTGCCGCGGCCGTAGAAAATCGCCACGTCGACGTCGTCCGCCAGCTTGTCTTCTTCGCGATCCACCGCCTGGATGCGCACGTCGATCCCCGGATAAGCTGAGTTAAAGCCGGACAGGCGCGGCACCAGCCACTGAATGGCGAAGCTCGGCGGCAAACTGACGGTCAATGCCCCCTTGGCGCTACGCGCCTGCAGCTTGCGCGTCGCCTCGTTGATCGAAGAGAAGATCTCCTTGATATCGAGGTAGTAACTTTGCCCCTCTTCGGTCAGCAGCAGCGAGCGGTTACGCCGGCGAAACAGCTTCAGCCCGAGGAAGTCCTCCAGCGACTTGATCTGGTGGCTCACCGCGGCCTGGGTCACGAACAGCTCTTCCGCCGCCTTGGTGAAACTCAGGTGGCGAGCGGCCGCATCGAACACGCGCAGCGCATTGAGGGGAGGTAAGCGTTTAGACATTAAATTAGCTACTTTTGTGTAACATTAATCCGAATGATTCGGCGCCGAAAATCGGGCGGCTTTGTGTGGCAAGCCATCGGTAAACGCTAACGGCGTATTGCCATTAGTTTTTTTAATCCGAGCCATTATAATTTGTCCGTTGAGGATGCGCCAGCAAATACCTATAGTGGCGGCACTTCCCGGGCCGGAACGAAAAGGGAGTGGGTGTCGAGGACGCCGATGAACTTTTGGCTTGTGGTTGTGATGTTGTGTTTGCAAATTGTCCGGCGATTCCGGACATGGTAGCTAGGCTACTGTTTTTTCACTTCCTGTACATTTACCCTGTCTGTCCATAGTGATTTTATGCAGCACCGCAAAACTTGCGGTGCTTTTTTTTGCCTGACGGTTATTGGTTGCTTTCAACCATCTCTTTCACATCGGCGCGGTTGATCTGCTGCTCGACGCCATTGGCGTCTTTATAGCTGATCATGCCGGTATCGTTGTCCACTTTTGGCTTGCCGTCAGCGACAATGGTGCGTCCGTCATTGGTATGCATCACGTAGTTGCTGGAACAGGCGGCCAGGGTGAACGTAAGCATCAGGGCAGAGAGAACTGCGGCTGTTTTCTTCATTGAGGACTCCTTTTTAGTTTTAAATGCTGATAAATACCTTTTATGTGTATAGATGCGATTAATAAGCGCACATTTAATAGCATAACAAACTTTCCCAATTTTGCCAGGCGATAAGTCCTAATAGGCAGGATCGCTTGTCTCCGGCGGCAAAATAGGACAGGATCCCCCATCGACTCAAGCCAGTGACAATCAGGGTATGACGCCTTTTAACCCCAGCCTTTTTCGCCAACAGTTTCCCGCGCTCGCGCAGGACGGCATCTATCTGGACAGCGCCGCCACCGCGTTAAAACCGCAGGCGGTGATCGACGCCACGCAGCAATTTTATCGCGATGACGCCGCCACCGTGCACCGCAGCCAGCATCGGGCGGCGCAGGATCTGACCGCCCGCTTCGAGCAGGCGCGCGGCCAGGTGGCGCAGCTGATCAATGCGCCGTCGGCCGACGACATCGTCTGGACGCGCGGCACCACCGAAGCGATCAACCTGGTGGCGCAGAGCTACCTGCGTCCGCGTCTGCAGCCGGGCGATGAAATTCTGGTGAGCGAAGCGGAACACCACGCCAATCTGATCCCCTGGCTGATGGTGGCGGAACAAACCGGCGCGCGGGTGGTGAAACTGCCGATCGGCGCCGATCGGTTGCCGGATTTGACACAGCTGCCCACCTTGCTCAACGACAAAACCCGCCTGTTGGCGCTGGGGCAAATGTCCAACGTCACCGGCGGCTGCCCGGATCTGGCGCCGGCGATCGCGCTGGCGCATGCCGCCGGCGCACGCGTGATGATCGACGGCGCACAGGGCGTGGTTCACGGCCCGGCCGACGTACAGCTGCTCGACATCGATTTCTACGCCTTCTCCGGCCACAAGCTGTATGGCCCGACTGGCATCGGCGCGCTGTACGGCAAAGCCGAGCTGCTGGCGCAGATGGCACCCTGGCAAGGCGGCGGCAAGATGCTGACCCAGGCATCGTTCGACGGCTTTGCCCCGCAAAAGCCGCCGCACCGCTTCGAAGCCGGCACGCCAAACATCGCCGGCGTGCTGGGGTTGGCCGCGGCGCTCACCTGGCTCAGCGAACAGGACATGGCGGCGGCGGAGCGCTACAGCCGCGAGCTGGCGGACCAGGCGGAACAGCGGTTGGCGCAGTTGCCGGGCTTTCGCAGCTTCCGCAGCTCCGGCTCCAGCCTGCTGGCGTTCGACATCGCCGGCGTGCACCACAGCGACATCGTCACCCTGCTGGCGGAGCAAGGCATTGCGCTGCGCGCCGGCCAACACTGCGCGCAGCCGCTGATGGCGGCGTTGGGCGTCAGCGGCACGCTGCGCGCGTCGTTCGCCCCCTACAATACGCAACAGGACGTCGATACGCTGGTCAGCGCGTTGACTCACGCCCTCGATCTGCTGGCCGACTGACTTGATTCCCGGAGACGCTATGCTCGCCCCCCATCCTTTTGGCCGAGAGGTCACCGCCGAGGCGTTGATCGCCACCTTCAGCACGCTGAAACAGTGGGAAGATCGCTACCGCCAGCTGATTATGCTCGCGAAACGGCTGCCGCCGCTGCCGGAGGCCTTGCGTAGTGAAGAAATGGCGTTGAGCGGCTGTGAAAACCGCGTCTGGTTGGGGCACCAGTTGCTGGAAGACGGCACGCTGCACTTCTATGGCGACAGCGAAGGCCGCATCGTGCGCGGCCTGCTGGCGGTGCTGCTGACCGAAGTGGAAGGGAAAACGCCGCAGCAGATCGCCGCATTGGATCCGCTGGCACTGTTCGACCGGTTAGCGCTGCGCGCCCAGCTGAGCGCCACCCGCGCCGGCGGCCTGGCGGCATTGGCCGCCGCCGTCAAGGCGATCGCCGCCCGTTACGTCTGACGCGCCGCCTTCGCCACCATCTTTTTCAGCGCGTGCGACACGGCGACGAAGCCGAAAGTAGCGGTGACCATGGTCGCCGCGCCGAACCCCGCGCTGCAATCCATTCTTTTCGGCCCTTCCGCCGTGCTGCGTGAAGCGCACACCGAACCGTCCGGCTGCGGGTAAACCAACGGCTCGCTGGAGAAGACGCAGTCGATGCCCAGCTTGCCCTTGCCGTTTTTCACCACGTTGAAATCGTGCTTCAGCCGCTCGCGCAGCTTGGCGGCCAGCGGATCCTGGATGGTTTTCGCCAGATCGGCCACTTCGATCTTGGTCGGGTCAATCTGCCCGCCGGCGCCGCCGGTGGTCACCACCGGGATCTTGAAGCGGCGGCAGTATGACAGCAACGCCGCCTTCGGCCGCACGCTGTCGATCGCGTCGATGACGTAGCTGAAGTTATGGTCCAGCAGCTCGGCGACGTTGTCCGGGGTGATGAAATCGTCGATGCAGGTCACCCGGCATTCCGGGTTAATCGCCAGGATACGCTCCGCCATCACCTCGGTTTTCGATTGCCCGACGTGTTGGCGCAACGCGTGGATCTGGCGGTTGGTATTGGTGACGCAAACATCATCCATATCGATCAGGGTGATGGCGCCGATGCCGGTGCGCGCCAGCGCCTCAGCCGCCCAGGAACCCACGCCGCCGATGCCGATCACGCAGACGTGCGCCTGCGCGAACACCGCCAGCGCCTGCTGGCCGTACAACCGCGCCGTGCCGCCGAAACGCTGCAGATAGGCTTCCGAATAAGCTGTGCTCATAACGCTTTAATTACCTTCGTAATGCAAATGATAAGGGCCGGAAAATCCGGCCCTTGCGGGTCACTCTTTTCACGCCGTATGCGTTTAGCGGGTGGCCAGCAACGAACCGCCGCCGTTTGACTGATTGGCGCTGAACAGCTGACCGCCGCCGTTGTTCTTCAGCACCCAGACGCGGCCATAGTGGTTGTAGTACCCCGCCGAGTGGCCGGCTTCCGGCCCGATGCCCTGATACATGTCAAAATGCTGGCCCTTGATGGCGCCGCCCACGTCGAGCGCGACCATCAGACGCATCTCGTATTTTCCCGTGAATTTACCCTTGTTGTCCAGCAGCGGCACTTCGGCCAGCAGCGTGGTGCCCGCCGGGATCAGCGAACGATCGGAGGCCACCGAGGCTTTGGCGATCAGCGGCACCGCGCTGGCACCTCTCACCGGCGCAAAAGCTTCCGGGCGGAAAAACACGAACGATGGGTTTTGCTCCAGCAGCTCACGCACCTCTGCGGCGCTGTGGGTATCCGCCCACTGACGGATCGCCTGCATCGACATGTCCGCCTTGGCCACTTCGCCGCGATCGATCAGCACCTTGCCGATGCTGCGATAGGCGTGGCCGTTCTTGCCGCCGTAGCCGAAGAACACCAGCGGCTGGCCGTTGCCGTAGTCGACATAGCCGCTGCCCTGGACTTCCATCATGAAGTTGTCCATCAGCGAGTTGGTGTAAGCGATGATATAGCGATCGTCGAGCGCGCCGGAATAGATGCCCGCGCGATCCGGCAAGCGGCCCCTGCCCTTCGGCGGCATGCGGTACAGCGGATAGCGGAACTCGCCCTGTTGGGTATAGCGCGCCTGCACCACCGGCGTGTAGTAGCCGGTAAACTGCACGTTGCCGTAATTGTCGACGCCTTCCATCTGGTAAGCGCTGAGGCCGTACTGGCTCAGCATGCGCGTATCGGCACCGGACGCCATCCAATTTTGTACCGCCTGATAGGTGCCGTTGTTGCGGTTAAACAGCGAAGGCGACGCGTACTTGATCTCCATCAGCTGATCCGAGTAATCCTTGGCGTTGACCGGCGAACCTTTGGCGTTGGGCTGATTGACCAGCTCCAGCGACTGATCCAGACGGCCGTCTTTATATTGCTGACCCCGATCGGTCGGCTTGGACGAACAGCCCGCCAACACCGCCACCATCAACCCGCCCAGCAGGTATTTGCCCCAACGTCCTTTCATCGCGCACACTCTCAAACTGATATGATCTACCGGCTGAACGATAACAAACGCTCATTGATAAAGGAATCGCTGCAAATAAAAAAAGCCGCACGGAGGATGGTGATGAAAAAGAAGGCAAATTGCGGGCAAATTCAGCAGAAAAACGGGTTTAGGCCAATAAAATGCAAAAAGGGTTTGCAACAAAACGCATGGAGAGTATAGTGCGCATCCATCGGACGCGGGGTGGAGCAGCCTGGTAGCTCGTCGGGCTCATAACCCGAAGGTCGTCGGTTCAAATCCGGCCCCCGCAACCAACCGATGCCGCAGCGGCGGTATTTTGCGTTTGGCTTCGATAACAAAGTATTACACGGACGCGGGGTGGAGCAGCCTGGTAGCTCGTCGGGCTCATAACCCGAAGGTCGTCGGTTCAAATCCGGCCCCCGCAACCAACCGAATGTCGTACCAGCGGCATAACATGCACGGTGGTTCGTAGTAATACAGCACCAAGACGGACGCGGGGTGGAGCAGCCTGGTAGCTCGTCGGGCTCATAACCCGAAGGTCGTCGGTTCAAATCCGGCCCCCGCAACCAACTCTTGATGACAACAGACAAGCACCCTGACGGGTGTTTTTTTGTATCTGCAATCCGCGAAACTAGCCGGACTCGCGCCCGGCCCTGCCTCTATCGGCTCGCCAGCGCGCCGCCGTTGGCGAAATAAGCCTTGATGCCCGCCAGAATCGACTCCGCCACCTGCTGCTGGAAATGGCTGGTGCGCAGCTTGCGCTCCTCTTCGATATTGCTGATAAACGCCGTCTCCACCAGGATCGACGGGATATCCGGCGCCTTTAACACCGCAAAACCGGCCTGATCGACGCGATTCTTGTGCAGCCGGTTGATTTTCCCCATCCGATTCAACACTTCCTTGCCGAACTTCAGGCTGTCGTTGATGGTCGCGGTCTGGATCAGATCGAACATGGTGTGGTCGAGATAACGGTCGCCGCTCTTGCTGACGCCGCCGATTTGGTCCGAGGCGTTCTGCGTCTGCGCCAGGAACTTGGCCGCCGAGCTGGTGGCGCCCTTGGTGGACAGCGCGAACACCGACGAACCGCGCGCGGCGCGGCTGGTGAAGGCGTCGGCGTGAATCGAAACGAACAGATCCGCGCGCTGCTTGCGCGCCTTGGCGACGCGCACCTTGAGCGGGATAAACACGTCTTCGTTGCGCGTCATGAACACTTTCATGTTCGGCTCGCGCTTGATCATGGCGCTCAGCTTGCGGGCAATCTGCAACACAATGTCTTTCTCGCGCGTCTTGTACTTGCCGATAGCGCCGGGATCTTCGCCGCCGTGGCCGGGATCCAGCATGATGACAATCGGCCGATCGCGCCCCGCCTTGCCGGCCTGCGGCGCTTCCGGCGGCAGCGTGCGCTCCAGATCGCCCTTGTTGTAATCTTCCAGTAACGCCAGCAGCGGATCATACTCCTCGCCGCCGCTGCTGCCCTTGGTCGGATAGAGATCCATCACCAGGCGATTGCGATACTCCGGCACCGGCGCCAGCGTGAAAATATGCGGGCTGACGCTCTGCTTGAGCTCCAGCACCAGCCGCACGGTATTCTGATCGAACTGGCCGACGCGCGCCTGCTTGAGATACGGATCGTCGGCGCGCACCTGCCCGGCGATGCCTTTCAGCACGCTGTTGAGGTGGACGCCCTCGATATCCACCACCACGCGATCGGGATTGGTCAGGGCGAACTGCTTGTATTTCAGCTCGACGTTGGATTCCAGCGTGACGCGGGTATAGGTGGAGGATGGCCAGACGCGCACGGCTATCACGTGCGATGACGCGGCGAAGCCCGTGCGACTCACACTCAGCAACCAGCTGGCGGCAACGCCCTGTAATAAACGACGGCGGCCCAGATTGTGATTAGAGTTTGGCATGCGGCTCCGGCAGTAATAGCTGTTTACAACAGATGAAAAAAACATCAATAAAATGGGGATGCCGAAAACTTTAACCAATCATTCCAGCCCTGTCATCAGAAAATCTTTTTATGGTTTTTCAATTTATTAACGATTTAGCGCCCTTAGCGCACTCTTCATGATGATTTCTCGCTTGCCATCGGCACCATAAAAGAATAAAAATACAAAAATACCGTATAAATATGCAAAAGAGGTTTGTCGTGAAGGAACGTAGTACAGAGCTGGTGCAAGGATTCCGGCACTCAGTCCCCTATATCAACGCCCACCGCGGCAAAACGTTTGTCATCATGCTCGGCGGGGAAGCCATCGAACACGAGAATTTCTCCAACATCGTCAATGATATCGGGCTGCTGCATAGTCTGGGCATTCGCCTGGTGGTGGTTTACGGCGCGCGGCCGCAGATCGACGCCAACCTGGCGCAGCATAACTTTGAGCCGATCTACCACAAGCACACGCGCGTAACCGACGCCCATACGCTGGAGTTGGTCAAGCAGGCCGCCGGTTTGTTGCAGCTGGACATCACCGCCCGGCTGTCGATGAGCCTCAACAACACGCCGCTGCAGGGCGCGCACATTAACGTGGTCAGCGGCAACTTCATCATCGCGCAACCGCTGGGCATCGATGACGGTATCGACTACTGCCACAGCGGCCGCATTCGCCGCATCGATGAAGACGCGATCCACCGCCAGCTCGACAGCAACGCCATCGTGCTGATCGGCCCGGTCGCGGTTTCCGTTACCGGCGAGAGCTTCAACCTGACCTCGGAAGAAGTGGCCACCCAGCTGGCAATCAAGCTGAAAGCGGAAAAAATGATCGGCTTCTGCTCCTCGCAGGGCGTGACCGACGCGGAGGGTAACATCCTTTCCGAGCTGTTCCCCAACGACGCGCAAAAGCGCCTTGAAGAGCTGGAAGAAGGCGGCGATTACCATTCCGGCACCGTGCGCTTCCTGCGTGGCGCGGTGAAAGGCTGCCGCAGCGGCGTGCGCCGTAGCCACCTGATCAGCTATCAAGAGGACGGCGCGCTGGTGCAGGAGCTGTTCTCGCGCGACGGCATCGGCACCCAAATCGTGATGGAGAGTGCCGAACAGGTGCGTCGGGCGACGATTAACGACATCGGCGGCATCCTGGAGCTTATTCGGCCACTCGAGCAGCAGGGTATTCTGGTGCGCCGTTCGCGTGAACAGCTGGAGATGGAAATCGACAAGTTCACCATTATCGAACGCGACAACCTGACCATCGCCTGCGCGGCGCTGTACCCGTTCTTGGAGGAAAAAATCGGTGAGATGGCCTGTGTCGCGGTGCATCCCGATTACCGCAGCTCATCGCGCGGCGAGATGCTGCTGCAGCGGGTGGAAAATCAGGCGCGGCAGATGGGGCTGAAGAAGCTGTTCGTGCTGACCACACGCAGCATCCACTGGTTCCAGGAGCGTGGCTTTACCCCGGCGGAGGTCGACGTGCTGCCGATGCAGAAACAGGCGTTGTACAACTACCAGCGCCGCTCCAAAATTCTGCTGGCGGATCTGTAATCCCTGCGGGCGCGGCCGTTGCCGCGCCCCTCAGCGCTTATTCCGCCGCCTGCAGCCGTTCAGCCAATCCGCTGCGGCGCTGGGTCGGCGTGCGAATGGCCCGCAGCAGCACCGCCTCCGCAGCGTACAGCGAAAGCAGCTTACGCGCGCGAGTGATCGCGGTATAGACCAGCTCACGCGTCAGCACCGGCAGGAAGTGATTAGGCAACACCAGCACCGTATGGTCAAACTCCGATCCCTGAGATTTGTGCACCGTCATCGCATAAGCGGTTTCATGCGCCGGCAAACGGCTTGGCTGTACCGACTTGATGCTGCCGTCGGGCAGTTGGAAATGCACGCGCAGATCGCCGTGCTCATCCGGCAGCGTAATGCCGATATCCCCATTGAACAGCCCCAGCGCGCTGTCGTTGCGGCCGATCATCACCGGCCGCCCCCGGTACCAGCGGCCAAGCACGCCCGGCTTGCGGTCAATTAAACCGGCGCGCTGCAGCCCGAGCTCAATGCGCTCGTTCAGGCCGGCGACGCCGAACGGCCCTTCACGCAGCGCGCACAGCACCTGGAAACGGCCAAAGGCCGCCAGCACCGTCGCCGCGTCCGCCCCTTCTGCGGTCAGCCGCAAATAGTCGCGGTAGCCCGCCACGCAGGCATCCAACAGCGCCTGATACTCTTCGCTCGTCGCCAGCGCATAGCCCGCAACATCACCGAAACTGCCGTTTAATGCCGCCAGCGCGCGATCCCCCGCTCCGGCGTTGACCGCCAACGCCAGCTGACCGATGCCGGAACGGGCGTCGAAGCGATAGCTCTTGCGCAGCAGGCACAGGCTGTCGCGCACCGCCGCTTCCGCGTCGGCCTGCTGCCCCGTGAGCGAACAACCGGTCAGGCGGCTCAGCTCAGCGGCGCGCGCATCGCTGTATCCCTGCTCGGCAAAACGGCAAATATCGCCCAGCACCGCACCGGCCTCCACCGAAGCCAGCTGATCGCGGTCGCCGAGGAAAATCACCCGCGCCCGATCGGGCAGCGCGGCAATCAGGCGCGCCATCATCGGCAGATCGACCATCGAGGCCTCATCCACCACCAGCACATCCAAATGCAGCCGGTTGCCACGGTGATAACGCATGCGCTGACTGTTCGGTTGCGCCCCCAACAGACGGTGCAACGTCGCCGCCTCCGTCGGGAACAGCGCCTGCTGCGCCGGGGTCAACGCCAGCTGGCGGCTGGCGCTGCCAAGCGACTCCGTCAGACGCGCCGCCGCCTTGCCGGTCGGCGCCGCCAGCTGAATGCGCAAGCGCGCGCTTTCATCCAGCTGCACCAGCGCCGCCAACAGTTTGGCGACGGTGGTGGTTTTACCGGTGCCCGGCCCACCGGAAATGACCGCAATGCGCCGCGTGGCGGCCACCGCGGCGGCGATTTTCTGCCAGTCGGGCTCGTCGCTCGCCGCGCCGAACAAGCGGTCGAGAATGGTGCGCAGCTCAGCCTCCGGCACCGCCAGCGACTCGCCTTCACCGCCGATAAACGCCGCCACTTCACCTTCGTTTTGCCACATGCGCTGCAGATACAGGCGCGGTCCGCGCAGCACCAGCGGCGTAGCGCCGCTGCCGTCCCCGACCGCCGCGCTGGCCGCCAAACGCTGCTGCCAACGCGCGCTATCCGGTCGCCCGGCCGCCTCCCATACCGCCAGCGCCAACGCCGGCTGACGCCCTTCAAACAGCGTGTCCGCCTGCAGCTGTTCCAGCATCAGGCAGACGTGACCGGCCCCCGCCTCTGCGCTCAGGCAGGCGGCGGCCAGCAAAATATCGGGCTCGTCTTCGCTAGCCACCACGCGGGCGAACTGCACGTCAAGCGGGCGCAGCACGCCAAGCGCCACCGCCTGCTCCAGCAATGCGATCATGATCCTTCCTCCGTCGCCGCAGCTTCGCCGCTGAACAAGCGATCCATCCCCTCCACCAGCTCAAGCTCGGGGAGACAGGTGAAAATGCCGTTGCCCGGGTGCGCCGCATCCACGCCGCGCAGGAACAGATAAATCACCCCGCCAAAATGGCGCCGATAATCGTAATCCGGCAACCGATGACGCAAATAACGATGCAGCGCCAGCGTATACAGCTGGTATTGCAGATCGTAACGATGCTCCGCCATCGCCTGCTCCATCGCCGGCCGGGTATAGGCGCTACTGTCTTCCCCCAGCCAGTTGGACTTGTAGTCCAGCAGGTAGTATTTGCCCTGCCAGCAGAACACCAGGTCGATAAAGCCTTTCAGCATGCCCTGCACCTGATGAAAATCCAGCGCCGGGCAGCGGGCGGAAAGCGGATCGTAACGCTTCACCAGGGCATCGAGCTCCTTCGCCTGCAACAGTCGGTTAATCGGCAAATAGAACTGCAGCTCGGCCTGCTTGTGCTGCGGCGTCAGCGCCGACAACGTCACGCCGCTGTCGTCGAGCGGCGTATTGAGCAACACCTGCATCCACGCCAGCAGAATCGGCTGCCAGTGCTCGGCAAATCCTTGCTGTTGCAGCTGTTCCTGCAGCCACTGTTCGTCCAGCGGCTGGGTGAAGTCCAGCGTTTCAAACAGGCTGTGCAGGAAGGTGCCGGGCGTTGCGCCGCGCGGGAAGGTATGCGGTGTGAGCGCTGGCTCACTCTCCTCACCCCGCTCGCCCGCGGCGTCGACATCCAGACGCGGCAGCAGATCCTGCATCAGGCTCGAACCGTGCTGTTGCAAACCGGTATAGCTGGTCACCCGCCAAAAATCCTGGATCCGTCGGGTAAAGCTTTTCGCCGCCAGCGTAGCGGCCAGCGATGCCTGGGGCTGCCAGGGCGCCTCGTCCGGCGGTTCCACCAGCGACAGCGCGATGCCGCCGCCCGCCAATTGCTGCAGGCGCTCCTGCAGATACGCGGCGTCGCCGGCCTGCCCGCCCTGCACCAGATAACCCAATGCGCTGCGGTGCAGATCGGTATCGCCCTGTTTCTTGCGCGAGCCCTGGAACAGCGGCGCGATGCCGATGCTGCAGTGGTACACCGAGCGAGTCAGCGCCACGTACAACAGGCGCAGGTCTTCCGCCAACCGCTCTTCCTCCGCCCAGGCCTGGCTCTCTTCATTGGCGTCGAGATCCAGCAACGCCTGGAAACTGTGGCGATCGTGATACAGCGCCTGCTGCTGCTGCTGGCGGAAATTGCCGACGAACGGCAGCCACACCAGATCGAACTCCAGCCCCTTGGATTTATGAATCGTGATCACCTGCACCAGATGCCGGTCGCTCTCCAGCCGCAGTTGCTGATTATCGGACTGGCGATTAGGCTGCGCGATCTGCTGTGCCAGCCAGCGCACCAGCGCATGTTCGCTGTCGAGTTGCGCCGCCGCCTCTTGCAACAATTCCCCCAGATGCAGCACGTCGGTCAAACGACGCTCGCCACCGGCGCTGGCCAGCAGGTTCTCCGCCAGCTGGCGCGCTTTCATCACCTCGCTCAGCATCGGCAACACGCCGCGGCGCAGCCAGAGCGTGCGGTAATCATCGAATTCGTTAACCAGCTCGTCCCAGGCACGCTCATCGCGGCTCAGGCCGTCCAGCGTCGGCGCGTCCAGCCCCATCAGCCCGGTGGCCATGGCGCTGCGCAGCGTGCGCTCCTGCTCCGGCGCCAACACCGCCTGCAGCAACCACAGCAGGTCTTTGGCCTCCGGGGTGTCGAACACGCTGTCGCGGTTGGACAGGTAGACCGACGGAATGGACAGCGCACTCAGCGCATCGCGCACCAGCGCCGCCTCATTGCGGCTGCGCACCAGCACCGTGATATCGGAGGCTTGCACCGGCCGTGGCTCCTTGCCGCCCTGCAGCCACGCCTGGCCCTGCTGCCCGGCGCTGAGCCAGTCGCGAATTTGCGTGGCGCACAGGCGCGCCATCAGCTGTTGGTAATCACTTACACCGGCGCCTTCCCCCTGCTGCAGCCAGAACTGCATCGCCGGTTGCGGCTTGCCGTGCAGGTCAAACGCCAGCCCTTGGTTCTTTTCCGCCGCGCTGACCTCGATAAAGGGGATTTGGCCGAACAGGAAAGGTTTTTCTACCTGAGAAAACAGGTGATTGACGCTGGCGACCATCGACGGCGACGAACGCCAGTTGGTCTCCAGCGTATAGTGGGCGCTCACCTCTGAGCGCGCCCGCATGTAGGTAAAGATATCGGCACCGCGGAAGGCGTAAATCGCCTGCTTGGGATCGCCGATCAACAGCAGGCCGCAATCGGGCCGGCCGACGTAAAGCTTTTGGAAAATGCGGTATTGCTGCGGATCGGTGTCCTGGAATTCATCGATCATCGCCACCGGGTAACGCTGGCGGATCGCCTGCGCCAGCTGTTCGCCGCCGCCGCTTTGCAAGGCGCCGTCCAAACGGCTAAGCAGGTCGTCAAACCCCAGCTCGGCGCGCTGGCGCTTTTCTTGTTGAATGGAAGTGCGGATCTCGCTGAGCGCGCGCGCCATGATCAGGTCGCGCAGCGTCAAGGGTTCATCGAACAGCTCGTCGATCGCCGTGAACAGCGCATGCCGCGGCGGCTCGCCTTTCTTGGTCTTCTCCAGCAGCACCGACTGGCGAAATTTATCCAGTTCCTTCGGCAACTGGTAGTCCTGGGTCTCCTGCCCGCTCCATTCGCCGACCTTGTTCAGCCAGTTCGGCAGGTGTTTGCTGCTGTAGCTGCGCTTATCGACGCCGGACTGGGCGATCAGCGCCTCCAGATCGCCCGCCGCCGCGCGCCATTGCGCCTTGATGGCATTGATGCGCGCGACGATCTGCTCGTGGCGCATCAGGACGGTTTCTTCCTCTTTCGGCGGCCGGCGCAGCGCCGGCGCCTCACCGTGCAGGTAACCGGAAAGGTCGGCCAGCAACGCTTCCGGGCCGCTCCACTCCTGGCTGACCGCACGCGCCACGCCCAGCGGCAACGGATAGCAGTGGCGACGCCAGAAATCGGCACAGGCCTGCCGCCGCAGCGGCAACTCGTCCTGCACCAGCGTTTGTTCAAACAGCATGCCGGATTCGAAGGCGTTGTGCGTCAGCATTCGTTGGCAAAAGCCGTGAATGGTGTAGATCGCCGCTTCGTCCATTTGCCGCTCCGCCGCCAGCAGCTGCGAGGCGGCGTCGGTCAAGTCGTCAATTTCAGCCATCAGCGCCAAAAACAGCGGGTTGGCGCTGACGCCCCGCACGCAAGCGATGCGCAGCCCGTGGATATTGTCGCGGATACGCCCGCGAAGCTCCTCGGTGGCGGCCTCGGTAAAGGTCACCACCAGGATTTCTTCAACCGTCAGCGGGCGAGGAAACGCCGCTTCACCGCCCAACCCCAACAGCAAACGCAGATACAGCGCGCCGATGGTAAAGGTTTTGCCGGTGCCCGCCGACGCCTCAATCAGGCGTTCGCCGAACAGCGGCAGCGTCAGCGGCTCCAGCCTCTGCGGGGCAGTTTCCGTCATGGCGTCGCCACTTTGCGCGGCAGGATCTGCTGCAATGCAGACGCGTTCGGATAGGTGGCCCAGCCCTTAGGCGCCGCGTAATCCGCCTTGTCTTGCCCGCTGCCGCTCACCTGCGACAGCACAGCCAGCCCCTGTGGCTGGATCACCGCCTGGTGGAAATAATCCGCCAGTTTGGCCGGCGTCAGCTGTTGCACCTGCGCAATCAGCTTCTGACGAGTATCGAAGGCGAAATTGCCGCGATCGAAATCGTTGGCGAACCGGCTGGCCTCTTCGCTCAGGGTTTGCGGCCGCTGCTTCAGCTCATTGATGAGCGCCTGTTTGTACTGTTCAAAGTCCGCTTCGCTCATGTCGCGCAAGCGTTTCTCGGTTTTCGGATAGAAATCCTGATAGCGCTGGTACAGGTAGGCCGGCTGTTTGCTGTTGCTCTGCAACAGGAAGCCCACGCCCCATTGGCGCCCCACCGACATTGGGAAGGCGAAGACCGCATATCCCAATTGCTCCTGAGTGCGCAGTTGGCTATAGAACCACGGCTGAATAATCTGCCCCAGCAATGAGCTGTAGGCCATGCCGGCCACTTCGTCGTAACCGGTCGGCACATAGACCGCCGCCAGCGCCGAATCGGTGCTGCTGCCCACCTGTTGCAGATTGGCCAGATGATTTTTGTCCACCACCACGTCTTCGCCGTGCCACCATTCGATGCCGGTACAGCCCAGGCGATGTTTCAGCGTCGACGCCAGCGTGTCGACCTGCTGCTTGCTCATGTTGCCCACCACCAGCAGCTCCGGCGTAGCCTCGGCCAGCAGGCTGTCGCGATAGGCCAGCACGTCTTTCAGCGTCAGCGTCTTCAGCACTTCGCGGCGTTCGCTGCGTTCGGAATACGGCACGCGGGAAACCATCTGCACCGGCTGAATGGCCAATTCAAACGCCTTGCCCTTCTCGGCGGCGTCCAACTGCTCCAGATACCAGGACTTGGCCTGCGCCAGCTGATCTTCCGTCGGCGTGAAGCTGGAATAGCCTTCGATCAGCGCCGTCAGCAACTGCGGCAGGCGCTGGGTAAAGCCGTTGGCGTTAAACATCAGGCCGTTGTTCGGCGAGGTCGAGAAGCTCAACCCGCCAACCGATGCCTGATAGCTCAGCTGATCCAGCGCGAGGCCGGCCAGATAATCCGTCAGCGAGAACAGCACCTGGTTGCGCGCGGAATCCATGGTCTTGGCGTTGCGGAAAGCGACGGTGACGTCGGCCTTCGGCTCATCGGCGAAGTAACGGCTCGGCATGTACAGCACACGCAGGCCGGGGTTATCCACCACCATTTCCGGCTTTTTGAACTCGTGCGACGGCTTGGTCAGGGTAAAGTCATCCGGGATGTACGGATTGAGCGTCGGTAACGACAGGGAAATCCCACTCCCCAACTGCTGCCACTGCGTAAAGCGCTGCGGCGTGATTTTGTCGACCTGGTAAGGCGCGTTGACGAAATAGGCCGTCTTGTTGTGCGGCTCATCCGGGCTGACGAACCAGATGCGGGCGTTTTGCGGCGTCATGGCGTCCAGGCGTTCGGCGATCGCCTTCGGATCATAGCGATCGGCCAGGTAAGGCGCGTCCAGCGCATGTTCAACCGGCACGCGCAGCATGGTGTCCACCAGCCATTCGATGTAGTCCATGTCGCGCGTGATCGACGGATAACGGAAATCCAGATTCAGAACATGCGAGATTTCGTCGAAGTAGCTCTGCTTGATGCCTTCACTGCGCAGCATTTTCAGGTAGTTGAAAATGGCGGCGACGACCTCGTCGCGCTTGGCCAGGCCTTTGTCGGTCAGTGAAACGCTGATGGCGAAGACGCCGCCGTTGCGATCCACCATCGGATCGGCGCCGGCATTGATGGCGTCCGCCAGCCCCTGCTTCTGCAACCAGTCAGACAGGGTGTTCTTGCTGCGGTTGCCGATCAGGTAGCTGATGTAGGTATCGGTTTTGCTGCGAAACGCGGCGCTGTTGTTATCGATGCGAAACTCGACCTTCAGCTGTTTGCGCGGCTGTGCCGGCACATAGTGAATGATGATGCCCTGTTGTTCCGGCGTCACCGCCGGCACGGTGATCGGCGGCACAGTGGCGTCGTGATTCGGCACGCGGCCAAAGGTTTTCACCGCAATATCAGCCAGCTGCGGCAGCGGCTGATTGCCGTACAAAACGCCCATCATCAGGTTGGCGGAATAGTAGCGCTTATAGAAGCCGGTCAGCTCATCGTGCAGCTTGCTGTCCGGCTTGTCTTTCAGCGTATCGAGATTGCCGCCGGAGAAGCGCGCGCTCGGGTGCGCCGGGTTAAGGGTTTCCGCGCCCACCTGCGCCATACGCATACCGTCGCGCGAACGCGCCATCGTCAACTCGGCGTTAACCGCGTTGCGCTCACGGTCGGCATTGCCCGGATCCAGCAGCGGCTCGGCAATGGCGTCGGCCATGCGATCGACCGCCGGCTCCAGCGCGTCATTTTCCACTTCCAGATAGAAGGCGGTGCGATAAGAAGCCGTGCTGGCGTTGTGGCTGCCGCCATGCTTTTTCAGGAACTCGGACAGGTTTTCCGGCTCTGGATAGCGCTTGGAGCCCATCAGCACCATATGTTCCAGATAGTGCGCCAAACCCAGTTGGCTGTTCGGATCTTCAAGCGAGCCGACCGGCAATGCCAGCGCCGCCAGCGATTTCGGCGCCTGGGCATCGGACACCAGCAACACCGTCATGCCGTTAGTCAATTTGATCGCCTCATACTGACGCGGATCGTGTTCGCTTTTGTTGATCTTCTCCGCCAGCGGTTGCCATCCTTGCGCGGCCCAACTCAACGGCGCCCAACACATAGCCAATAATACCAGCCCGGTGATACGGGCCAACTGTCTGCGCATATCCAAAATAAACCCCTATTCTGACGTCGCTGCGCCCACTCCCTGACGGTGGCGACGTTCATCAAAACCACATAACCAAATCTGTACTCACCGGGATCTTCGCCAATGTGGCGGCCCGAAACACGGCGGGTATATGCCTGTACGTTATGTAAGACCGGGAATCACCCCAATGGTTGAATATAACCTTCGTTATTTTTACCACCTACCGCCGCACAGCACCACCGGGGGATTGTTATCCCAGGTTATGCCGCGCCACCGGCAGCAGATAACGCTCTGTTTCTGCCAGTATTTGCGCTAAGTATTCATTATCCAATTGGCGGAACACTCGCTGCACGTAGGGATCTTCCCCTTCTCCGGGAATGCGCTGATCGCCCTGCCAGGCCTGCAGCAATTTGGCGCGCGCCTTGATTTGCGCTTCTTCCTCCCAGTCGATTTGCTGCGTTTCCGGCTGATAGCACTGACTCAGCCACGCCCAGCCGCTCTTGTTCAGCAACAGCAGCGGCTGACACAGACCGCGCTGATAGCCCGTCAGCAGTTCCGCCAGCTGCGCCTGTGCCTCTTCAGGCGCCAGCGCGGCAAAGCGCCAGGCGGAGTTCTTGCGGCCATACATGCGGCTCTCGCCGGTGCCGCCGGCGCAGCAGTACACCAGGTGCTCCAGCCACAGCAATATGCCATCCACCGCCGACAGCGTCGCGGGCCGCCAGCGCAACAGGCCGTCATCCTGCACCTGATGCAGCCAGCCGCTGAGACGTACGCCGGCGATATCGATATCCAGCTCCAGGCTATGGCTCTCTGCGCGTTCCGCACGCACCTGCTCGGCCAGTTCGCTCATCTCTTCCTGCTGCTTTTGCCAATAAATTTCGCCGAAGGCGCCATAGGGCAAGCCGCCGGCGGCGCGCACCCGCTGGAACAACCGTTCGGGATCGTCGCCGTCGATCAGGGTATTCAGCAGTTGGCTGTTGAACTGGTAGCGGCTGAGGTTATCCAGCGTGAAGGGCTCTTCGTCCGGCAGCTCGGTCTCTTCCAGGATAAAACTGACGCCCAGCCGCAGCTGGAAGAAGGCGCGGATAGGATGGCGGTAAAACCGCAGCAGCTCATCCAACGATATTTGCTGCAGCGCTTCGGCGGGCAGCGGTTGGTTGAAGGCCGGGTGCGCCGCACCGCGACCATCGGCGGCAGGCAGCCACTCGGCGGCATAACTTTGCTCCTCCGAGCCCGGCAAGAAATTCTCGGCGGCGAACGGCATGCGCGCGTGCCACTTCAGCAAGTGCTCACCAACCCGCCGAGCACTGTCGTCTGCGCTGAGTTCTTCATCTCCCGGCAGGCAATAGCTTTGTTCCAGGTACTCCAGCAGCTCGGTGACCAGTACCGAAGGGTAGCGCGGGCTGTTGTCCTGAATGGAACGGCCGATGAAGCTGATATACAGCCGCTGTTGCGCGGACAAAATCGCTTCCAGGAACAGATAACGGTCGTCATCGCGTCGGCTGCGATCGCCGCGTTTGACCTGCTGCGCCATCAGATCGAAACCCAGCGGCGGCAGCGTGCGCGGATACACGCCGTCGTTCATGCCCAACAGGCACACCACCTTGAACGGAATGGAACGCATCGGCATCAGCGTACAGAAGTTGATTTGCCCGGCGAGGAAGCGCTGGCTGATGCGCTCCTGATCGAGACGCGCCGCCAGATCGTCCCGCAGAATGGTCAACGGCACCTCATCGGGATAGCGCGCCGCCAGGCCAAAATTGATGGCCTGCTGCCACTGCTGTTCGATCAGCGCCAGCACCACCTCGGTGTCGCTGTCCGCAGCGAAGAAAGCATCCAGCAGTTGCCGGCACAGCGGCAGCCACGCTTCGAGCGGGCGCGCTTCGCTCAAGATTTGCCGCCAGTGGCTGAGCTGCGCCAGCAGATCCGCCAACTGCCCCGCCAGTTCGGCGACCAATCCGCTCGATTCGTCGTAAGGCAAAATGCCCTGCCAATCGCCGGCATTGCTGTCCATCGCGTAGCCAAGCAACATGCGCGTGATGCCAAAGCGCCAGGTATGTTGGCCGGTAGCGGGCAGATCCAGTTCGCGCACGTTATCGTCGTCCAGGCCCCAGCGCACGCCGGATTCACCGACCCAATGGCGCAGCAGGCGCAGCCCCTCTTCGCCAATGGCGAAACGGGCGGCCAGGGCCGGCACCTCAAGCAGCGCCAGCACCTGTTCCGAGGTAAAACGGCTTTGCGGCAGATCGAGCAGTGAAATGAACGCCTGCAGCGCAGGATGCGCCTGGCGCGCTTTACGGTCGGAAATGGCGAACGGCAGGTAGCGCTCGGCAGGGGCATTGCCGAACACCGCCTGAATGTAAGGCGTGTAGCTGTCGATATCCGCCACCATCACGATGATGTCGCGCGGCGTCAACGACGGATCCTGCGCCAGCATGGTCAGCAGTTGATCGTGCAGCACCTCCACTTCCCGCTGCGGGCTGTGGCAGGCATGCAGGCTGAGGGATCGGTCGTTCTCATCTAGCGGACGTTTGCTGAAGCTGCTTTCCAGCGTTTCCGCGGTAATACCGATCACCGCATGGTCTTCCAGCTCCAGCATGTCGCGCTGAACGGCGTGCAGCATGGTATCGGCCGGGATATCGACAAAGGCGTCAACCTCTTGCGCCCCTTCCATCTGCGACAGCAGATAGAGGTGATCGCGCCCCAGCTTGCCCCAAGAGGCCAGCAGCGGGTTGCTGAGCTGCTGCTGGCCTTCGGCGTCAAACAGGCGCGCCGCGTCATCCGGCTGGCGGAACAGCCCGTGCTCGCGTGCCTGATGGTAGTGACGGCGCTTGCGGCTCTGCAAGCGGGCCAGGAAAGCGTAATCCTGAATATCGCCCCAATAGTAGCGACAGGGGTTGGTGAACATCAGGTGGATATCGATATGCCGCCCCAGCGCCTGCAGCGCCTCCAGATAGACCGGCGGCAACGCCGAGATACCGCAGATAAACACCCGCGGCGGCAAACCGGGCGGGCAGGTTTTTGCCTGCTCCAGCGCGTGGATAAATCGGCTGTACAGATTGGCGCGGTGCCATTCCGGCTGCCCCAGCTCGCGCGTGTACTCCACCAGCCGCGCCCAGAGCGGCGCCTGCCATTGCTGAGCCTCCGCCAGGCCGTCGATGCGCTCACCGCGCTGCCAGCTCTCCAGCCACTGCGGGCGATAAACCAAATATTGGTCGAACAGGTCGGCGACCCGGCCGGCCAACTGGTGAATCTTGCGCTTGTCACCGTCATCGGTCAGATAGTGCTGCAGTGGCGCAAACGCCGGCTGAGTCAGCATCTCCGGCAGCAACCACATCAGCTTCCAGGTCATGGCGTCCTTGCTGAAGGCGCTCTCTTTCGGGATATCCGGCAACACCCGGGTGAACATGTCCCAAATAAAGGTCGCCGGCAGCGGAAACGCAATATTGGCGGCGATGCCGAACTGTTCCGCCAACTGCATCTGCAGCCATTGCGCCATACCGGGGCTCTGCACCAGCACCACTTCCGGTTGAAAAGGATCGGCCAACGGATCTCTGGCTATCAGCGCGCTGGTCAGCGTTTTCAACAAATCCAGCTGATTGGAATGATAAACCGTGAACATCAAGGCTCCTTTAAAACAAAAGACATACCGGCTTAAAAGCGGGTGCAATACCAGCGGCTCAGCGTCGCCCACTGCCGCTGCGGCGTTTGGACTCTAACCGTCAATCGGCGGCAATCACTCTCCGCATCGTCAAGCGCCGTCTCGCGTCGCCAACCTTCCGGCGGCGATTCGGCCTCGAGCCGCCCGGTGACGGCGAACGCTTCTAGCTGCTGATGCGCCAGCGCCCAGGCTTGCCGGTAGTGCCACTGGCGCTGAAACGACTGCAACAGCACCTGATGATACTGTAACAAGCCAAGCAGCGACACCGAGAACAGCAAGGCCGCCACCAACACTTCCGGCAGGCTGAAGCCGTTGCGGGATAGCCGCCCTGGCCGAGCGTTAGCCGTCACAGTCGGTCAGCCTTTTCTCTGGGCAAAAATCCAGCCGACCGCCCAGCTGAGCTTGCACCTTGCCAGCGGTCTCTGCGCCGTTAAAGGTGCCCCACTGATACAGCCAAAGCGGTTCACCGCCGCGCATCTCACCAAGGCCGCGTATCGTCACAACGCCCGCTCTGGCAGACAGCCGGGCGCAGGCCGTCAGTTCCGCGCGCTGCCTGCATAACCAGGCCGCCGCACTCAGCTCGGCGCGTGGCCAGCGCTGGCTCATGCCCCAACTCAGCGCCGAAGCGGCCTGATTATAAGCCTGAAGGTAACGCTGCTGATCGGCGGCCAGTAACAGCGCGTTATCCAACTGCCGATGCTGAGCGTTAAGCAACATCAGCCCCAGCGCCAACAGCAACATCACCGCCGCCAGAGTGCTACCGCCCCGCTGGGTTCGCCAATTCATGGCAGCGCCGCCATTTCGACGCTCGCACTCAGGCTGCGCCTGATACGCGTATCGCTGGCGGAGCGCCCCGCCAGCGTCAGGCGAGCCAAGGTCGCGCCGTGATCGCCCCGCTCGATCGCCACATGAAACCGCTCAATGCGCACTTCGTCATAATCGAGCAACCGCTCCCAGCCACCGCCATCGCATTGGCTCACGCCGCGCTGCCCTTCCAAGCCGCCATTGCGCAGCCGGTAACCGAAATAGCCCGCATCCTCGCCCGAAGCGAGCCATTGCCCGCTGCGAGCGATGTCGTAGGCAACGATAACGCAACTGCCCGCCGCTTCTCCCGATGCCTGACCGATCAGCAACGGACGGCCGGCGCACTGCCCGGCGCAAAAACCGGCGCGGCGCAGATCTTTCTCAATGCCGAACGCCAGTTGCCGCAGCGTTGACTCCAGCCGAAAGTGCTGGCTGACGACCACGCTTTGCTGGCGCAACAACGGATAGGTTTTCGCCGCGCCGAGCGCGATCACGCTGCCGAAGACCAACGCCAACATCACCTCCGGCAAGGTAAAACCGCGTTCTAAAGTCAACATAGCGCAATGCCTCTGACCCGCTGCCCTTCGCTGCACAAACGCAGCCGCCCACGGGCGGACAGCACCAGCCGCAGGCTGCCTGCGTCGTTGCTGAGAAGGATGTGCCCCGCCTGCGCAGTATTGCGCAAACCGTAAAACCCGATCTCTTTGCCGGTGTAGCCGCTCAAAGCGACGTCACGATAAAACGGCGAGAAAACGGCGCCTTCGGCGGAAGCGCAATCCGTCGGCGGCACGCCACCGCCCAGACACCAGGGCGTGCCGTTCTTGAACCACAGCAGCGTCGCGCGGTTACGCCAGTTGGCGTCCGCCTGCAATCGCAGCAAAAACGCCAGCAGCTGCTGAGCCGTGTGTTCCAGCCGCAGCGCTTGCTGATGATAACGCCATTGCCCGACGCCCCAGCCGGTGAGCATGCCGGCGATCAATATCGCCGCCAACAGCTCAATCAGCGTCATGCCACGCTGGCGATCATCGATATTCGAGAGAGTATTGTCTTTCATGCCGCCAGTGTAAGGATCGCCACAACGCGGTAAAGCCGCATGCGTAATCGCTGCGGCAAGCTGCGCAATGTTTTATTTACGACGGCAGAGGACGACAAAAAAATGCGGCGCGGTGCGCAATGCGGATAAAAAAAGGGGTGCAATCTCTGCCCCCCTGGTGTGATGCGGTTAAGGTTAGATCGCGACCGGCGCCTTGATGGCCGGGTGCGGATCGTAACCTTCGATCTCGAAGTCTTCGAAACGGTAATCGAACAGCGAAGCCGGCTTGCGTTTGATCACCAGTTTCGGCAACGGACGCGGTTCACGCGTCAGCTGCAGCTGAGTCTGTTCCATGTGGTTGCTGTACAGGTGGGTATCGCCGCCGGTCCAGACGAAATCGCCCACTTCCAGATCGCACTGCTGCGCCATCATATGCACCAGCAGCGCGTAGCTGGCGATGTTGAACGGCAGGCCGAGGAACACGTCGCAGGAACGCTGGTACAGCTGGCAAGAGAGCTTGCCGTCCGCGACGTAGAACTGGAAGAACGCGTGGCACGGCGCCAACGCCATCTGATCCAGCTCGCCGACGTTCCAGGCGGAAACGATGATGCGGCGCGAATCCGGATCCTGCTTCAGCTGTTGGAGCACGTTGCTCAGCTGATCGATCTGACGGCCGTCCGCCGCGCCCCAGGCGCGCCACTGTTTGCCGTACACCGGGCCGAGATCGCCGTTTTCATCGGCCCACTCGTCCCAAATGGTGACCTTGTTGTCACGCAGGTAGGCGATGTTGGTATCGCCGTTCAGGAACCACAACAGCTCATGAATGATTGAACGAAGATGACATTTCTTGGTGGTCACCAACGGGAAACCTTCCTGCAAGTTGAAACGCATCTGATGGCCGAAAATCGACAGCGTGCCAGTGCCGGTACGGTCGGCTTTAGGGGTGCCCTCGGCGAGCACCTTGTTCATCAAATCCAGATACTGTTTCATTTGTCCCTCACGACATTTGTTGCTGCGGGCGACGACGGTACGCCCAAATCATCATAATAATACCGGCCACCACCATCGGGATGGACAGGATCTGCCCCATGCTGATCACGCCGTCGAACAGGCCGAGCTGGGCATCCGGCTGGCGGAACGCTTCAACGATGATGCGGAATGCGCCATAACCGATCAGGAACAGGCCCGAGACGGCGCCCATCGGCCGCGGCTTGCGAATAAACAGGTTCAGAATGATAAACAGCACCACGCCTTCCAGCAGCAGTTCATACAGCTGCGACGGGTGGCGCGGCAGTACGCCGTACTGATTCAATAACGGCAGCAAAGAAGGATCGGTGGCGGCGAGGGCCACGTCTTCGCTGCGCGAACTTGGGAACAGCATCGCCCAAGGGGTATCGGTGGTCACGCGGCCCCACAGTTCACCGTTGATGAAGTTGCCGAGGCGGCCGGCGCCCAGGCCGAATGGGATCAATGGCGCGATAAAATCGGAAACCTGGAAGAAGGTGCGTTTGGTGCGGCGAGCGAACCAGAACATCACCAGAATCACCCCCATCAAGCCGCCGTGGAACGACATGCCGCCATCCCAGACCTTGAACAGATAGAGCGGGTTATCCAGGAACAGCGGTAGGTTATAGAACAGCACATAGCCTACGCGGCCGCCGACGAATACGCCCAGGAAACCGGCGTAGAGCAGGTTTTCAACTTCGTCTTTGGTCCAGCCGCTGCCCGGCTTGTTGGCGCGGCGCACCGCCAGCCACATGGCAAAAACGAAGCCGACCAGGTACATCAGGCCATACCAATGCAGAGAAACCGGGCCAATGGAGAAAATGACCGGATCAAATTTAGGAAACGCCAGATAGCTATTGCTCATCTATCACCACAACATGTCTGTTATTTTTCCCCATGCGGGGGCGGCAGGTGCCAAGCGGCGGCGGAGATTGTCCCGCGTCTTGCAAGCAGCAGCATTGGCCGCTGCGGTGTGCAAGGCGACGAGCCTGCGCCGCACTGAGGTTGCGCATCATAACATAGGCTTAGCGCGGTCCGGTCCGGCAGGCCGGGAAAAGTTCTGTAAAAAAATCACAACGCGCGGCGGCTACCGGCCCCCGCGGATCAACCCGCCCATGCCGCGTCGCTCCATAAACGCCGCCACCAAATGGCGCACTTCGGTGGTCATCTGGGTGTTCAACACCCGCTGCGCCAACATTTCGGCGTCGGCAAGGTCGATATGTCGCAGCAGGTATTTGATGCGCGCCACGCTGCGGCCGTTCATGCTCAGGTTGCGATAGCCCATGCCCACCAGCAACAGCGCGCCCATGGGATCGCCGGCCAGTTCACCGCACAGGCTAAGCTGCAGCCCGGCCGCTTTCCCCTGCTCGGCGATCAGTTTCAGCACCTGCAGCATCGCGGGATGCAAACTGTCATACAGCGAGGCGACTCGGGTATTGTTGCGATCCACCGCCAACAGGTACTGGGTCAAATCGTTGGTGCCGACCGAGATGAAATCAACGCGCCCGGCCAGATGCGGGATCAGGAAAATCATCGACGGCACTTCCAGCATCACGCCGATTTTCGGTTTCGGGATCGCATAGCCAAGCACCTCTTCCACCTCGCGCCCGGCGCGGTCAATCAGGCGTTTGGCCTCATCGACCTCTTCCAGGCTGGTGATCATCGGCAACAAAATGCCCAGATTGCCGGTGCCGGCGTTGGCGCGCAGCATGGCGCGCACCTGAATCAAAAAGATCTCCGGCTGATCCAGGGTGATGCGGATGCCGCGCCAGCCCAGGCAGGGGTTCTCTTCGCTGATCGGCATATAAGGCAGCTGCTTGTCGGCGCCGATATCCAGAGTGCGCAGCGTAACCGGCTTGCTCGGGTAAAGCTGCAGCATGCCCTGGTACTGCGCGACCTGTTCCTCTTCGGAGGGGAAGCCGCTTTGCAACATGAACGGGATTTCGGTGCGGTATAACCCCACGCCATCTACCCGGCCGCCCAACAGCTGTTCATGTTCCGGGCTGAGGCCGGCATTCAGCATCACCTGAATGCGCTCGCCGCTTTTCAACTGAGCCGGCTGCTCGACGTCGTCTTCCGCCAGCTTGCTCAGCTCCAGCTCTTCGCTGATCAGCCGTTGATATTCCTGCACCAGCACCGGTTCAGGATCGACCAGTAGTTCACCGCGATAACCGTCGACGATCAGCAGCCGCTGGCTGAGCAGAGAAGGTTGGATGTCGGCGCCCATCACCGTCGGCACCCCCATCGCCCGCACCAGAATCGCCGCATGCGAGTTGGCGGCACCGTCGCGCACCACCACGCCGACCAGGCGATCCTGCGGCACTTCGGCCAGCAATGTCGCGGTCAGCTCATCCGCCACCAGCACAAAACGCGCCGGCCACTGGGTAGCGCCCTGAGTGGTGTCGTCGAGGTGGAACAGCAGACGCTGGCCCAGCGCGCGCAGATCGCTGCCGCGCTCGCGCATGTAAGTGTCCTGCAGTTTGGCGAACTGCTCGGCAAAGGCCTCTATCACCTGTTTCACCGCCCACTCCGCCACCGAACCGTTGTCGATTTCGGCGAACAGTTCGCGCTTGAGACGGGCGTCGTTTAGCAGGTGAGAGTAAAGATCGAAGATCGCCGCGCTCTCTTTTTGCGAGCTGGCGGCAAAACGCTTGCTGAAGCGGCGAAACTCCGCGCCGGCCTCTTCCAGCGCCAGCGTCAGGCGCTCGCGCTCGCTGGCGGTGTCCAGCGTCGAAGCGCGGTAAACCTGATCGAGCGAAGGCTGGCTGCTGTCCTGCCACCCTTCCGCCACCGCCACGCCGGGCGAGGCCGCCAGCGCGCGCACGCGCGTTTGGCGATACTGGCCGAAAATGGCGTTAAGCTGCGATTGTGATAGGATCCCGGCCATCTGCGTGGCCAGGGTGACCATGAAAGACTCTTCGCTTTCGTCGAACTGGCGCAGCTCGCGCTGCTGCACCACCAGCACGCCCAGCAGCTGGCGCCGATGAATGATCGGCACCCCGAGGAAGGATCGGAAACGATCCTCTTTCACCTGCGGAACGTATTTGAAACTGGGGTGGCTTTGGGCATCGGCCAGGTTGATAGGCTCGGCTCTGCGGCCGACCAACCCGACGACGCCCTCGTCAAACGCCAATGCGATAGTGCGCCCGCGCGGCTTTTTCAGCCCGCGCGTGGCCATCAGGTAGTAGCAGCGGCGATCGTTGTCCGCCAGATAGATGGAACACACTTCGGTGTCCATCGCCAGACAGGTTTCATTGACCAGCAGATCCAGCGCATCCGTCAGACTGGCCGCCGCAGCCACCTTCTCTACAATTTCTCGCAAGCGCGTGAGCATAGTCGGCTTAACTTAACCTCTCTTTCGGCGATAAGCAGGAGCCTGCCGCGGCGCCGCCTGCTCTTGCATCGGCATCACGGTCACGGCGAATTCTTTCATCACCCGGCGGTAGACGTCGCGTTTGAACGACACCACCTGGCGTACCGGATACCAGAAGCTCACCCAGCGCCAACCGTCGAACTCCGGCGTGCTGCTGCGCTGCATATTGATATCAGCGTCATTGCACAGTAGCTGCAACAAAAACCATTTTTGCTTTTGGCCGATACAAACCGGCTTTGTGTCCCAACGCACCAAACGTTTCGGCAATTTATAGCGCAACCAGTTGCGGGTCGAAGCCAGGATGCGCACATCCTTTTTACTCAGCCCCACTTCTTCGAACAGCTCACGGTACATCGCCTGCTCCGCAGTTTCGCCAGGGTTAATCCCACCTTGGGGAAACTGCCAGGAGTGCTGACCGTAACGGCGGGCCCATAAGACCTGCCCCTGACGATTACAGATTACGATACCAACATTCGGGCGGTAGCCATCATCATCGATCACCGGACTACCTCGATAAGCTTAAATTCGCATAGATGTCCTGATTGTTTCACACAAGCTACAGGCGGTAAACCACTGCTTTACGGCGCTGCGGGCCGAATAACATTGGGATAACTCACAGATATAGGCAAAGTTATAAACATACCCTAGCCTTTCAGACCGGTTTTATTCACTTTTTCTGTGGATAGGTGTGTGCAGAACTCGAGGAATAAGCCGGTAAAACTCTTAACCCCCAAAATCCCCCCTCAACACTAAAAACGCATATTTATTTTAAAAACATACAATTATGCATTAACGCATCGTTATGTACAGGGCAAAAATGTGATCTGTGCACGGTAAGGATCTTACCCTGGCGAAAGATCCACCAACGTCGTTTTTATCCACAGATTATCCGGGCAAGTTACGCACAAAACGGACAAATTCGTAAAAAACCGCCCGAGTCAAGGCTGTAAATTGAACCAGTGATCGGCAAAAATTTGGGTTATCCCAAAAATCTGTGGATAAATAGGTGTAAGATCCTGTTTATTGTCGGTGGCTTCAGGTGAACAAGCCCCGCCAGTGCATTGCCCACCACGCCAAGAAAGGAAAAAAGTCATGTAAAATCATGCTACTATTATTCTTTTCCCCAAGCGATGGCGGTTATCGCTCACCGTGCATAATTGCAGTACGTTTTTCAACCAAATTAGACAGGCTTGATTTATGGCGTTTTTATCCCCTTTGCCGCCCCCGCCGGAAAATGAACGGCAGCTGTTCGAGCGCGCTCAGGCGCTGGCCGGCGCCAGCTTTGGCGAACTGGCCGCTCGCGCGCAGCTGCCGATCCCCAAGGATCTGAAACGCGATAAAGGTTGGGTAGGCATGCTGCTGGAGCTGTATCTCGGCGCCATGGCCGGCAGCAAACCGGAGCAGGACTTTCCCGAGCTGGGCATCGAGCTGAAAACCATTCCTGTCGATGCCGCCGGCAAACCGCTGGAAACCACTTTTGTCTGCGTCGCTCCGCTCACCGGCAACAGCGGCGTCACCTGGGCCAACAGCCACGTTCGCTACAAGCTGGCGCGCGTGTTGTGGATACCGGTAGAAGGCGAACGCCAGATCCCGCTGGCCGAACGCCGCGTCGGTTCGCCGCTGCTGTGGAGCCCAAGCGCGGCAGAAGACGAAATGCTGCGCCGCGATTGGGAAGAATTGATGGATCTGATCGTGCTCGGCCACGTAGAGCGCATCACCGCACGCCACGGCGAAGTGCTGCAGCTGCGCCCCAAAGCGGCTAACAGCAAGGCGCTCACCGAAGCCATCGGCGAACAAGGGCAACCGATCATGACGCTGCCGCGCGGCTTCTATCTGAAAAAGAGTTTTACCGGCGCGCTGCTGGCAAGACATTTCTCAATCTAAGCGATTTCGTTTAACTCTGGTTTAGCTGCCCCTATCAGCGCCATGATAAACGCGTATAATTCACGCTTTGCATTTATTAAGTATTAATAAGGTGTGTCGAGCAATGTTCGAATGGATTATGGATCCCAATGCCTGGTTAGCGTTAGGCACGCTAACCATTCTTGAGATCGTACTGGGTATTGATAACATCATTTTTCTGTCGCTGGTGGTGGCCAAGCTGCCCAAAGCGCAACAGAACAAAGCTCGCCGGATCGGGCTGGCCGCCGCCATGCTTATGCGCCTGGCGCTGCTGGCTTCCATCGCCTGGGTGATTCGCCTGACCCATCCGCTGTTTACCGTGATGGAGCACAGCGTATCCGCTCGCGATCTGATCCTGCTGCTAGGCGGGCTATTCCTGATCTGGAAAGCCAGCAAAGAGATCCACGAAACCATCGAAGGGTCGGAAGAAGAGCACCACACCAAGGTGCACAGCTTCTTCGGCGCGATCGTGCAGATCATGCTGTTGGATATTATCTTCAGCCTGGATTCGGTGATTACCGCCGTGGGCCTTTCCGACCATCTGTTCATCATGATGGCGGCAGTGGTGATCGCCGTCGGCGTGATGATGTTCGCTGCCCGACCGATCGGCGAATTCGTCAACCGCCATCCGTCGGTGAAAATGCTGGCGCTGGCGTTCCTGATCCTGGTGGGCTTCACGCTGATGCTGGAAAGCTTCCAGGTGCACGTGCCAAAAGGCTACATCTACTTCGCCATGTTCTTCTCGATGTCGGTAGAAGCGCTCAATCTGATGCGCAGCAAAAAAAATCGCGCGCCGGAATAACGCTATCTATATGAAAGCCGCCATTGGCGGCTTTCATCACTTTGTTGACCTCTCATTTCACTTTTTCTTATCAGATAAAGACTTATCTGAGACGCGCTTCGCCGAGAGTTTGCTAATCTTGAAAGAACATTATTTTCTGCATAATCGAGGATCCGCAGGATGAAAAAGTGGGTAATGGCAGTGTCTGCGCTGGTGATGGTGGCTGGCCTGGCGGGGTGTTCCAGCGACTACGTGATGGCGACCAAAGACGGCAACATGATCCTGACGCAAGGCAAACCGGAGATCGATGAAGATACCGGCCTCATCAGCTATAAAGACGAGAAAGGCAACCAGCGCCAGATCAACGGCGATCAAGTTTCTCAGGTTATCGAACGCTAATTACCGCCCGCCGGCTATCGCCCGTTCAAGCGCGGTAGCCCCCATTCGCGTCCGCACGGAATCCGCTTCCCCCATCTTCACCGCTTGGTTATAGTCAGGAAAGGCGACATCGCCGCCCGACGGACTCTGCGCCGTCTTCTGACATTGGGCTCCTGTTTCACCGGGCCGCGCGGCCCGTAAGCGCTAACAAGAAAGGAAGGCCGTTAATGCAATACCACCGTATTCCCCACAGTTCTTTAGAAGTGAGCGTGCTGGGACTGGGCACCATGACCTTTGGCGAACAGAACAGCGAAGCCGACGCCCATGCGCAACTGGACTATGCATTGGCCGCAGGCGTCAACCTGATAGACACCGCCGAACTGTACCCGGTGCCGCCCCGTCCGGAAACCCAGGGCCTGACCGAAAGCTATATCGGCAGCTGGCTCAAGGCGCGCGGCAATCGCGAAAAAATCGTCCTGGCCAGCAAAGTCTCGGGCCCGGTGCGCGGCACCGACAGCAGCATTCGCCCGCAGCAGGCGCTCGATCGCAAAAACATCCGCGCCGCGCTGGACGCCAGCCTCAAGCGGCTGAATACCGATTATCTCGATCTCTACCAATTGCACTGGCCGCAGCGCGCCACCAACTGTTTTGGCAAACTCAACTATCAATACACCGACGACAAAGCCACGGTCACGCTGCTGGAAACGCTGGAGGCGCTGACCGAGCAGGTGCGCGCCGGCAAGATCCGCTATATCGGGGTTTCCAATGAAACGCCCTGGGGCGTGATGCGCTACCTGCAGCTGGCGGAGAAACACGAGCTGCCGCGCATCGTGTCGATTCAAAACCCGTACAGCCTGCTGAACCGCAGCTTTGAGATTGGCCTGGCCGAGATCAGCCAGCACGAAGGGGTGGAACTGCTGGCCTATTCCAGCCTGGCGTTCGGTACCCTGAGCGGTAAATACCTCAATGGCGCAAAACCGGCCGGTGCGCGCAATACGCTGTTCACCCGCTTCAACCGTTATTCAGGGCAGCAACCCCAGCTGGCGATCGCCGAGTACGTGGCGCTGGCCAAAAAACACGGGCTGGATCCTTCGCAGATGGCGTTGGCCTTCGTGCGTCAACAGCCGTTCGTCGCCAGCACCCTGCTGGGCGCCACCACGGTGGATCAGTTGAGAATCAACATCGACAGCCTCGATGTGGTATTGGATGAAGACGTGCTGCAGGCGCTCGAAGAAATCCATACCCGGTTTACCATTCCGGCGCCTTAATACAGCAAGGGCGCAGCCTGGCTGCGCCCCGTTTCACCGCCGCTGCGACCACCATAGCGCGCTAATCGCCAGCGCAAACACCACGCCAAACCCTACGCCGACGCCCACCACCGGCACGCCCAGCTTCACCACCAGCGAATACAGCGCCAGCATCAGCAACATGGCGGCGTTTTCACCCAGGTTTTGCACCGCGATCGCATTGCCGGCGCCGACCGAATGCTTGCCCCGCTCCTGCAGCAACGCATTGAGCGGCACCACGAAAAAGCCCCCCAGCATGCCGATGATCGCCAACAAGACATAGGCATTGAGCATGGTGGTTTGCAGCGCGAATACCGCGACCGCAACGCCGATCAGGATCCCGGCCGGCATGCAGCGCTTCACCGTCTTCAACGTGACAAAGCGTGCGGCGGCGCCGGCCCCCACCACGATACCGACGGCTACCATGGCGTTCAGTAGCGTCGGCGTGGCGTTATCGGCGATGCCGAGCGCCACCGGCACCCACAGCACCAGCAGAAAACGCAGCGTCACGCCGGCCCCCCAGAACAGGCTGGTGCCGATCAAGGAAAAACGCGTCTGCCCATCGCGCCATAACGTGACGCAGGCGGTAAAGAAGCTGTTCGTCATGGCCCGCGGGCGCCAGGAAGCTCCCGGGCGCGCCGCCGCCAGACGCGGAATATACAGGTTGGCGACCACCGCCCCCGCGTAAACCAAGGCGCAGACCGCCAGCGCCGCCACCACATGCCAGTCCGCCAGAATGCCGCCGGCCACCGAACCGGTCAGAATGGCGGCGATGGTCGAGGCCTCCATCAGGCCGTTAGCCTTGACCAGCTTCTCGCCGCTGGTGATCTCGCCCAGAATGCCGTATTTGGCCGGCGAATACGCGGCGGCTCCCACCCCGACCAGGCTGTAGCCGAGGAACGGGTTTCCCCCAAAACAGATCACCAACGCCCCCGCCAATTTTAAGGCGTTGGCGAACATCATCACCCGCCCTTTGGCAAAGCTGTCGGCCACTTGGCCGACGAACGGCGCCAGGATGATGTAGGTGGCGACGAAGGCCATCTGCAAGATTGGCTGGCTCCAGTCCGGATACAGCTGCCGCTTGATCAACGCCAGCGTGGCGAACAGCAACGCATTGTCGCCGAACGCCGAGAGGAACTGCGCGCTGATGACGGCGATCATGCCGCGTGACAGCAAAGGGGACTCGGTCGAAGGATTCATCGGGCACTCTCCGGCTGTTCGGCCATATGACGCAGGGTGACGAAATCGGGTTTGCCGCTGCCGAGCACCGGCAGCGTTTTCAACAGGCGAATATCGCGCGGCACCGCCAGCTCCGGGCTGCCCAGCTCACGCGCCACCCGCAGCAATGCTTCACGAGTGATGGCGGGATCGGTGGTGAACAGCACCAGCGCCTCGCCTTTGCTGCTGTCGCCTTTGGCCGTGGCGGCATGCATTTTTTCCGGCGACAGCCGTTGCGCCAGCAATTCGACGCTCTCCAGCGACACCATCTCGCCCGCCAGCTTGGCGAAGCGTTTCACGCGGCCGCGAATGGTGCAATAGCCCTGCTCATCCAGGCTGACGATATCGCCGGTGTCGTACCAGCCCGGCTGCAGCACGCCGTTCGCATCTTCCGCCGCCGGCGGTTCCAGCTCGCCGGGGCGCTCAACCCGCAGATAGCCTTTCATGATGTTCGGCCCCTTCAGCTGCAGGCGGCCGCCGTTATCGATGCCCGGCACCGCAATCAGGCGCGCCTCCATCTGCGGCATGATGCGGCCGACGGTGCCCACCTTGGTCGCCAACGGCACGTTAATGGACACCACCGGCGCACATTCGGTCACGCCATAGCCTTCCAGAATGCGGATGCCGTATTTGTCCTGGTAGATTTGTTTGGTGCTGTCCGCCAGTTTCTCCGCGCCGGCCACCACGTAGCGCAGGCGGGCGAAATCATACGGATGCGCGAAGCGCGCATAGTTGTTGAGGAAGGTCGCCGTGCCGAACAACACCGTGCAGTTGCGGTCATACACCAGCTCCGGCACCACGCGATAGTGCAGCGGGCTGGGGTAGAGGAAAATGCGGCTGCCGGTGATCAGCGGCGTAAGCAGCCCCACCGTCAGGCCGAACGAGTGGAACAGCGGCAGCGACGACATGAAACGGTCGCGCGGCGTGAAGTCGGCGATGGTGCGAATTTGTTCTACGTTAGCCAGCAGGCTGGCATGCGAATGCACCACGCCCTTGGGGTGGCCTTCGGAACCGGAAGTGAACAGGATCAGCGCCGCGTCCTCCGGGCGTTGCGGCAACGCCGCGCGCTGCGGCTGCAGCAAGTGCCGCAAAATCCACAGCTTGTCCGCCAGCGTAACGGTGTCTTTCAGATCTTCCAGATACACCCAGTTGGCCTGCGTCACCTGCTCCGGCAGGTGGGTCAGCTTGCCCTTCTCCAGAAACTGGCGCGAGGTGACGATGGTCTTGATGCCGGCGGCGAGCATCGCGCTGTTCAGGCCGTTGGCGCCGGCGGTGTAGTTGAGCATCGCCGGAATGCGGTTACGCAGCGAAGCGCCGAAGATCGCCGCCGCGGTGATGGTGGCGTTCGGCAACAGCAGCCCGACGTGTTCCCCTTCGGCGGTAAAGCGCTGCAGAATGCGGCTGACGCCCAGCGATTTCTTGATCAGCGTCTGGTAACTGTCTTCTTTGAAAGCGATGTCTTCGATACAGGGCTTGCGGCGCCCGTAGCGGTGCTGCGCCGCCAGCAAGGCATGGAACAGCGTCTGCGGTTCGCGCGTATCCATTCGCGCCCGCATCATGATCTGCATCAGCCGATCGCCCGCCAGCGCCCGGCGTTCACGCGCGCGCGGCGCTTCCGGCATCGGCAGCGTGGTCGGTGGCAAGATGCGGATGCTGATTTGCGGGAACCAGCGGATCTTGAACACCCCGGCCATGCGGCCGAACGGGCTGAACTCGGGGCCGTCGATCCGCACCGGCACCACGGTGGCGCCCGATTTGGCAGCGATAAACGCCGCGCCGTCGTAGATTTTCATCAGCGCGCCGGTCACGGTGATGCGCCCTTCAGGGAACACCACGATCGGCCGCCCCTGCTCGACCATGCGCACCAGTTGCTTGATGGCCATCGGCTTGGTGGGATCGAGCGAGACGAAATCAATGTAGGGCCGCAGCCAGCGCATAAACCAGCTCTCGCCGATGCTGGCGTAAACCGCAAACACCGGTTTAATCGGCAGGAACAGCGCCAGCAGCACGCCGTCGAGGAAAGAGACGTGGTTCGGCGTAATCAGCAGTTTTTGCCGCTCGAAGTGCTGAACGTCCCCTTCGACCCGTACCCGAAACAGCAGGCGAAACAGCGCGCGCAGCAGTGAAAAGATCATGCCCTTCTCCCTTGGCCATGGAGGCGTAAATCGTTGTAGGGAAAAGAATACTATATGGCAGGCAAAAAAAAACCTACGCATCCGCGTAGGTTGGTGCAATTGAAAATGGCTTCAACATACAGAGTATGCTGATTTCTCACCAATCAATACCTCTGGGATCACCTACTCTAGAGAGATGGCGTGCAGGAAACTACCGGCGAATCGCAAGAGTTCTGCTCCAAATGCAACCAGCTGTAAATTTCCCGCGATCTGCTGTAATAACTCAATGAAACTTAAACCTTCCCGCAGCGGCGAAAAAATAAATACAGCCGCGACGGCGAGCCGGTGATCCCGACGTGAAACCTTCACTCATCGCGCGCTGACCTCCACCAGGCAACTCATGGCGTTCGGCCCCTGCGTCAGCGGCGAGGTGCCGATATCCAGCGTCAGCACGTTCGGGTTGCCCGCCTGCTCGACCGGCCGGCGCTGCGCGTCGTAACCCGGCTCGAACCAGGCGCCGGTCGCCATCAGCACCACGCCGCGCGTCACGCCGTCAGTGAGGGAGGCCCCCGCCAGACAGCCGCCGCGCGCATTGCTGACCAGCACTTCGGCGCCGTCCGCCACGCCGCGCTGCGCCGCGTCCTCCGGATGCATATACAGGGTTTCGCGCCCGGCGGTCTTATTGCCCTGCGCCAGCGGTGCCGGATCCATCTGGCTGTGCAGACGATCGCTCGGTTGAATGGAGATCAGATGCAGCGGCCAGGTTTTGGCCTGCGGCGCCCCCAGCCACTCGACCGGCGGCCGCCACTGCGGATGCGGAGCGAAATCCTCGTAGCGATAACCGGCGATCCGCTCGCTGAACAGTTCGATCTTGCCGCTGGGCGTCTGAAGCGGGTTAGCCTGCGGATCGGCGCGGAACGCGTCAAAAAATACGAACTCCTTGGCCGGCGCGGGCAGTTCGACATAGCCCCGGCGCCAAAAATCCTCAAACTCGGGCCAGGCGACGCCGGCGCGCCGCTGCGCCGCGCCGCATTGCCGATAGATATCTTCGATCCAGGCCCGCTCGCCGCGGTTTTCGGTAAAGCGCTCGCGATAGCCCAGGCGCTCCGCCAGATCGGCGAAGATATCGAAATCGTTGCGCGCCTGATGCTGCGGCGCAATCGCCTGATGCATCGCCAGCACGTAGCGATCGCGCGAGGAGCCGCCGATGTCGTTGCGCTCCAGCGAACTGGTGACCGGCAACACGATATCCGCCATTTTGGCCGCCGCCGTCCACCAGATATCTTGTACGATCACCGTATCCGGCTTCTGCCAGCCCTCCACCAGCCGGTTCAGCTGCTGATGGTGATGGAACGGGTTGCCGCCGGCCCAGTGCACCAGGTGGATATCCGGGTACTGCCGCGTCTCGCCGCAAAATTGATAAGTTTCGCCGGGGTGCAGCAGCATGTCGCAGATGCGCGCCACCGGGATCGCCAGCCCGGCCGGGTTTTCCCCTACCGGCATGGTCGGCGCGGGGGTGTCCACGCGCGGGTTGCCGACGCCGTTCATCGAGCCGTGGCCGAACGAGAAGCCGCCGCCCGGCAGGCCCACCTGGCCCAACATCGACGACAGCGCGATCATCATCCAATAGGGTTGCTCGCCGCGGTGCGCGCGCTGTACGGAGTAGGAACAGGTGATAAAACTGCGCACGCCGATCAGCTGCCGCGCCAGCAGGGCGATGCGCGCCGCCGGAATGCCGGTAATGGCGCTGGCCCAGGCCGGCGTTTTCGCCACGCCGTCGCTCACGCCGTTCAGGTAATCCGCCAACTGTTGATAGCCCACGCAGTGGCTGTGCAGGAAGGCTTCGTCCTGCGCACCCAGCTGCTGGATTTCGTAAGCCAGCGCCAGCATCAGCGCCACGTCGGTATTCGGCCGGATCGGGATCCACTCCGCGTTGACGAACCCGGGGCAGTCGTCGCGCATCGGGCTGATGTTGACAACCGGCGTGCCCTTGTGCGCCAGCTTTTGCAGCCAGGGCTTGAGCGCATGCTCCGCCGCGCCGCCGGAAGAGACCTGGGCATTTTTCAACGCCAGCCCGCCAAACGCCACAAACAGCTCGCAATGCTCCACCACGCTTGGCCAACTGGTGACGCGCCCGGTCAACGGCGAGAAAGTGCCGATCACATACGGCAGGAAAAACTGCGCCGCGCCCCAGCTGTAGTTGCCCTGCTGATCGACCCCGCCGCCGCCGCTGAAATAGAACCGTCGCACCAGCGAGCGCGCATGATGCAAGCGCCCGGCCGACGACCAGCCATAAGAGCCGGTAAACAGCCCGGAGGCGCCGTAGCGATCGCGCACCCGGCGATTCTCCTGCGCCACCAAATCGAGCGCCAGTTCCCAGTCCACTTCGACGAAATCTTCCCTGCCGCGCAGCGTACGGTCGCTGCCCTCGCGCTTTTGCAGCCACGAGCGGCGCACCGCCGGCTTGCGGATACGTTTGTCGGAGTAAACCATCGGTACGATGGAATCGAGCAACGGCGAAGGGTCGGGATCGTCGGCGAAGGGTTCACAGCGGATAAGCCGGCCGTCTTCAACCACGGCGGTATAGGCGCCCCAATGGGCGAGCTGCGGATAGCGTTTAATGGACATGGCGTTCTCGGCGCAAATCGGAATGCACAGACGTTACCTCAGCCCGTCGCCAGTGCCAACGTACAAATTGCGCTATCGTTCGGCGGCCGACGGTTATGCGCGCAGCCGCGAAAAGATTCTGCAACGGCCGCCACAAGTTGCGCACAACACCGCTTGCAGCCCCGGTTTTTTTCCGCAAAACTGGGGGATGTAAGCGATTACCCAGGATGTGTTGACTGATATGGCTACGATAAAGGATGTTGCCAGGCTGGCGGGTGTTTCCGTGGCCACGGTATCCCGCGTGATAAACAATTCCCCCAAGGCCAGCGAAGGGTCGCGCACCGCGGTGCTGGCCGCCATGGAACAGCTGCAGTATCACCCCAATGCCAACGCACGGGCGCTGGCGCAGCAGTCCACCGAAACGCTGGGCCTGATCGTCTCCGACGTTTCCGATCCCTTCTTCGGCGCGATGGTCAAAGCGGTCGAGCAGGTGGCCTACGCCACCCACAATTTTCTGCTGATTGGCAACGGTTACCACGACGCCGAAAAAGAGCGTCAGGCGATTGAACAGCTGGTGCGACATCGCTGCGAGGCGCTGGTGGTGCACGCCAAAAGTCTGAGCGATCGGGAACTTGGCGGCTGGATGCAGCAGATCCCGGGCATGGTGCTGATCAACCGCACGCTGCCGGGTTTTGAAACGCGCTGCGTGGCGCTCGACGATCGCTACGGCGCCTGGCTGGCGACCCGTCATCTGATCCAGCAAGGGCATCAGCGCATCGCCATCATCTGCTCCACCCACCAGATTTCCGACGCCACCGATCGCCTGCAAGGCTATCTCGACGCTCTGCAGGAGCACGGCATTGCGGTGGATGAAAAGCTGATCGCCTACGGCGAACCGGACGAGATCGGCGGCGAACAGGCGATGACCGAATTGCTCGGCCGCGGCCGCTCTTTCTCCGCCGTTACCTGCTACAACGATCCGATGGCCGCCGGCGCGCTTTCGGTGCTGAGCGACAACAGCGTCGACGTACCGGGGCAAATGTCGCTGATCGGTTTCGACGACGTGCTGATTTCGCGCTACCTGCGGCCGCGCCTGACCACCGTTCGCTACCCGATCGTGGCGATGGCGACCCAGGCGGCGGAACTGGCCCTGGCCTTGGCCAATCGCCAACCGCTGCCGGAAATCACCAACATGTTCAGCCCGACGCTGGTGCGCCGCCACTCGGTCGCCACCCTCAACAACGCGCACGAACAGCCGTAATTCGCGCCGCCGCATGGGTGGAGCCATCACCCGTGCGTTCATATTGCGCAGCCCGCCGCATTTCCCGCTTTTGGATTTTTTCCGCTCCCAGCGTTCGTGCATATTGTTGGCACAATAACCTTTACACTATATAGCATAAACGCTATATTCGGAGCGCGTCATGTGGCAAGTGGTGACCGTCGAACGGTTCGACGACTGGTTTTTAGCGCTGAACAACGCCCAGCAAACAAGTATCCTGGCGGCGATCTTCAAATTGCAGACGTTCGGCCCGCAGTTGACGCGGCCGCATGCCGATACGCTGCATTTTTCCGACGCGGTCCGGCAGTTGAAGGAGCTGCGCGTTCAACACCGCGGGCGCCCTTTCAGGGTGTTTTTCGCCTTTGACCCACAGCGGCAAGCGGTATTGCTGTGCGGTGGCGATAAAACCGGCGACAAACGCCTTTACCAGCGCATGTTGCCCATCGCCGCCATGGAGTTTTCACATTATCTGGCAACCCGGAGGTAGTGCAGATGGCCAAACCTTTATCCCAACTGATCGATAAACTCGATCCCGCCGTCGTTGCCGCCGCCAGGCAAAAAGCGGACCAGGAAATTTTCGAGCTGCGGCTGGCGATGCTGAGGGAAGAGCTGGCGGTCTCTCAGGTTGAATTGGCGAAGCGGCTCGGCATCAGCCAACCCTCCGTCGCCAATTTGGAAAAGCGCGGCAGCGAAATAAAGCTGTCGTCGCTCAAACGCTATATCGAGGCCATGGGCGGCACGCTGTCGCTGGATGTGCAATTGCCCAATGGTCAACACCGCCGCATGACGCTGTGAAGCGAGCGCAAGGCGCCCGCCCGCTTATCAGATAAGCTCCAGCGCGATCAGCTCTTCGATGGTCTGGCGGCGGCGGATCAGCCGCGGCTCGCCGTTTTCGAACAGCACTTCGGGCAACAGCGGGCGGCTGTTGTAGTTGGAGGACATCGATGCGCCGTAGGCGCCGGTGTCGTGGAACACCAGATAATCACCGATCTGCACCGGCGGCAGTTCGCGGGTTTCCACGCCGCCGCCCGCCTGCTGGGTGAACACGTCGCCGGATTCACACAGCGGCCCGGCAATTACCGTTTCGCGCAGCGCTTGCCCCGAGGTATCGCGCCCATCGGCCGGCAACAGCGAAATATGGTGATAGCTGCCGTACATTGCCGGGCGCATCAGATCGTTAAAACCGGCGTCCACCAGCACGAAGTGGCGGCTGCCCATGTCTTTTACCGCCCGCACCTCGGCCACCAAGACGCCCGCTTCCGCCATCAGGAAACGCCCCGGTTCGATCTCCAACTGCACCGGATGCCCCAGATGCGCGGCGATGCGTTCACGCGCCCGGTTCCACAACCCGAAATAGTGTTCGGTATCGATCGCCTCTTCGCCGTACTGGTACGGGATAGACAGGCCACCGCCGGCGGAAATGGCGCTGATGTCATGACCGAGATCGATCACCTGCTGCACCATCGCATCGCAGACCCGTTCCAGATGCTGGTAATCGACGCCGGAACCGATGTGCATATGCACGCCGACAAGCTTCAGGCCGTAGCGGCGAATTTTCTCCACCGCCTGCGGCAGGTCGGCATACCAGATACCGTGCTTGCTGTTCTCGCCGCCGGTGTTGGTTTTCTGGCTGTGGCCGTGGCCAAAACCCGGGTTAATGCGCAGCCACACCGGGTGCCCTGCGGAAACCTGGCCGAGCTGATCCAGCATGTCGATGGAACCGGCGTTGACCGGGATCTTCAATTCGCTGACGCGCGCCAGCGTGGCGTGATCCAACACGTCCGCGGTAAATACGATTTCGCTCGGTTCGCCGCCCGGCTGAAAACCGGCCTGCAGCGCCCGCTCGATCTCGCCCAGCGACACCGAATCCACCTTCACGCCCTGCTCGCGCATCAAGCGCAAAATATGAATGTTCGAACAGGCCTTCTGTGCGAAACGGACGGTGTCGAAATGGCGCAGCTGAGCGATGCGCTGGCTGATGATGTCCGCATCATAGGCCCAGACCGGGCAGCCGAAACGTTGCGGCAAGGCCAACAGGTTAGCGGCGTTCAACGCGGTGGAGGTGTCGTGCAACGGGCGTGGCATGGCGATATTCCCAATTCGAAAATGACGGCAGATAAAGCCATAGTGCCGCACGCTGAATCGGGTGGAAAATATCTATTTAGCCGCAGCCTATTCATTTATGATATGGCTTTCCCCACAGTCGAGCGCCCTCGCCATGCACAGCATCTCTTTGCGGCAGATCGAAATCTTTCGGGCGGTGATGACCACCGGCAACCTGACCGAGGCGGCGGCCCTGCTGCAGACCTCGCAACCGACCGTCAGCCGCGAGCTGGCGCGTTTTGAGAAGCTGATCCGGCTGCAGCTGTTCGATCGGGTGCGCGGGCGCTTGTCCCCCACGATGCAGGGATTACGGCTGTTCGAAGAGGTGCAGCGCTCCTATTACGGCCTCGATCGCATCGTCAACGCCGCCGCCGGCATTCGCCAGTTTCAGCAGGCGCAGCTGTCGATCGTGTGCCTGCCGGTATTTTCTCAATCGCTGCTGCCGGCGGTGTGTCGGCCCTTTATCGAACGTTACCCGGAAGTCAGCTTCAGCGTCATCCCGCAAGAGTCGCCGCTGCTGGAAGAGTGGTTGTCAGCCCAGCGCCACGATCTCGGGCTGACGGAAACCACCCTGACGCCGGCGGGCACCGAGCGGGTGACGTTGATGACGTTGAACGAAGTCTGCGTGCTGCCGACGGGCCACCCGTTGCTGGTGAAAGATCGGCTGACGCCGCAGGACTTCGCCGGGCAGAACTTTATCAGCCTGTCGAGCACCGACAGCTATCGCCACCTGCTGGATGCGTTGTTCGGCGAACAGGGCGTCGAGCGCCGCATGGTGATGGAAACGCACAGCGCGGCGTCGGTGTGCGCCATGGTGAGGGCCGGCGTGGGGGTGTCGATTGTCAATCCGCTGACGGCGCTCGACTATGCCGGCAACGGTGTGCACGTGCGGCCGTTCAGCGTCGACGTGCCGTTCACCGTCAGCCTTATTCGGCCGCTGCACCGCCCCTCGTCGGCGCTGGTCACCGCCTTTATCGACCACCTCCATCAGCAGGCCGCCGCCTTTGTCGCCCGGCTGGCCGCCGCCGTCAGGCGCTGAAAGCGGCGTGGGAATATTGCCGAAGCATCAGCGCAGCGTCGCCTGCCACTGCGGATCGGTGGCGAACCACTCCACCAAGAAGTCCAGCATGGTGCGCAAGGTGGCGGGCATCTGGCGGCGTGAGGTATAGATGCCGTAGATGCCCATCGACTGCGGCCGGTAATCCGGCAACAGTTCGACCAGTTCGCCGCTGGCCAGCAGCGGCGCCGCCGAATAATAGGGCTGCATGGAAATGCCCGCGCCCTGCACCGTGCCGGCCATCAGCACCACCGACTCGTTGGCGCTCAGGTTACCGCTGACCGCCACCGCCGATTTCACGCCCTGAGCATCGAAGTGCCACAGGCTTTTGCCGAAATAGGAGTAGGTCAGGCAGTTGTGCAACGCCAGATCCTGCGGTTGACGCGGGGTGCCGTGCGCCGCCAGATATGCCGGCGCGGCGCACACCACCGATGCGCAGGTGGACAGCGGGCGGGCGATCAGGTTGGGATCCAGCTCGTTGGTGATGCGCAGCGCCAGATCGATGCGCTCTTCCACCAGGTTCACCGCCCGGTTGTTCATCTGCAGATCGACCGCCACCTGCGGGTGACGCTTCAGATACTGAGCGACGGCCCCCACCAGCGCCGTTTGCCCGAGCGACTGCGAACAGGTGATGCGCAGCAGGCCGCGCAGCTCATCGCTCTGCCCTTCCTCCACCAGGTCGATCTCCCCCGCCAGCGCCAGCATTTGCCGGCAGCGTTCCAGAGTACGCTCCCCGGCGTCGGTCAGACTAAGCTTACGGGTAGTGCGGTGCAGTAAACGCGCCCCGGCCCATTGCTCCATCTGCGCCAGGTAGCGCGTCACCATCGCGCGCGACATCTCCAGCGTTTCCGCGGCGGCGATCATGCTGCCGCGATCGACGATGGTGACAAAAACCTCAGCGGCGGTAATGCGATCCATGATTAGTCCGATTTATGCAACGAATAATTGCTTATTATCCGGTTTTTCTATCGCTTTATGCAACCTAACATCATTACAACATTAACCGATACCCAAGGACCTCTGCCCATGTTTAAGAAATCACTGTTAACTCTGGCCTTCACCGGCGTCGCCACCCTCAGCACCTACGCCACCGCGGCCGATACCCTGACCATGGAAGTGTATAACCCGGGCGAGAAAAGCGTGTTTCCGGTGTCTTCCGAAATCATCAGCGGCAAACACGAAGTGGCGCTGATCGACGCTCAGTTCCAGCGTAACGATGCCGAAGCGCTGGTGAAAAAGATCAAGGCGACCGGCAAGAAACTGACCACCGTTTATATCAGCCACTCAGACCCGGATTTCTATTTCGGTCTGGACGTGATTAAAGCGGCCTTCCCGGAGGCGAAAATCATCGCTTCGCCAGGCACCATCAAGGACATCAACGCCACCAAAGACGGTAAAGTCGCCTATTGGGGCCCGATCCTGAAAGACAACGCGCCGAAAACCGTGATCGTGCCGCAGCCGCTGCAGGGCGACAGCTTCACCATCGACGGCCAGAAAGTGGAAGTGAAAGGCCTGAACGGCCCGACCCCCGATCGCACCTTCGTGTGGATCCCGGCGTTGAAAGCGGTAGTGGGCGGTGTCGCGGTCGCCGGTGACAATATCCACCCGTGGATCGCCGACAACCAGAGCGTGGAATCGCGCCAGCACTGGCAGCAGACGCTGAAAAACATCGAAGCGCTGAAGCCGCAGGTCGTCGTGCCGGGCCACTTCCTGCCGGGCGCAGCGCAAACGCTGGCATCGGTGCACTTTACCCAGAAATACCTGACCACGCTGGAAGCCGAGCTGCCGAAGGCCAAGGATTCCGCCGCGCTGATTGAGGTGATGAAAAAGCACTACCCGACGCTGAAAGACGAGTCGAGCCTGGAACTGAGCGCGAAAGTGCTGAAAGGCGAGATGAAGTGGCCGCAATAAGCGCCCGTGCGTGATTGAACCAGCCCTGGCGCCGCGGTGAGCTGCCGCGCGCCAGGCGAGGAGTAAAGATGACCGAAACCACTCTGCATTACATTTTCGATCCGCTGTGTGGCTGGTGCTACGGCGCCGCGCCGCTGGTGAAAGCGGCTCAGAGCCTCCCCGGGCTGAAGATCGTGCCGCATGCCGGCGGCATGATGACCGGCAACAACCGCCGTCAGATTACCGACGAATGGCGCAACTACGTCATTCCGCACGACAAACGCATCGCCGAGATGACGGGCCAGCCTTTTGGCGAAGCCTATTTCAACGGCCTGCTGCGCGACACCACGGCAGTGATGGATTCCGAGCCGCCGATCACCGCTATCCTGGCGGCGGAAAAGCTGGCGGGGCGCGGGCTGGACATGCTGCACCGCATTCAGCAGGCGCACTATCAAGAAGGCCGGCGCATCGCCGATACGCCGGTGCTGGAAGCGTTGGCGAAAGAGCTGGGGTTGCCTTCGGCGGCGTTTATCGCCGAAATGCGTTTCAACACCGGCGCACCAACCGCGCAGCACATCGCGGAAAGCCGGGCGCTACTGGCCAAAGTGCAAGGCCAGGGCTTCCCGACCTTTGCGCTGCAGGACAGCGAAGGCCGCCTGCATCTGCTGCCGGCCGGCAACTATCTGGGTAACGTGGAAGCCTGGAAAAACCTGCTGGGCGCCGCCGCGCTGGCGTAACCTACCTTTCCCGCCCCGGCTGCCGGGGCGGGTCATTCGACCCGCACGAACTGCCCTTCCGCGCGCACGTTGTGACCGAACCCGCAATCCCCCCGCGTGTGCATCTCCAACGCTTGCTCGCCAAATTCCAGCGTGACGTCGCAGACCTGCGCGCTTTCCGAGTCATGCTGATGGTAGACCGCTTTGCCGTGCTCGATTGGCAGCTCGGCGGTGAAGTCACCCATGTTCGGCCCGTAATACAGCCCCATCTGCGGCATGGCGTAGCCGGAAAAATCGATCAGCCAGCGCTCGCCCTGCGGCTTCACCGCCACTTCGCTCCACACGCCGCGCCCGGCGTATTGCCAATACACGCCGCCCGGCCCCTGCGGCTGCGGCCGCTGCGCCAGGCGTTGGCGCAACAGGCTCATGTTGTGCTGCGATTTGTCATCGTGCGGCGCCAGCGCCAGGTAGGCCTGTGCCTTGAGCAATTCCCCGGCGCGCATCAGCGACAGCGCCACGTTGTTGTAGGCCGTGGCGATGGCCTGCTCGCTCAGGCCGCAAAACTCGCTCCAGGCCGCCTGATCGCGAAAGATGTCGGCAGCTTTGGCGTAATCCTGCCGCTGATAGGCCTTTTTTCCCAGTTCGGCGTAGCTCGCCACCTTTTGGCAGTCGGCAGCGATGTCCGGCTCGTCAATGTGCGCCCAGGCCCGGGCGCCGGCGAAGACGCCGCAGGTCAGCAACAGGGGAAACCAAGCCTTCATCGTTTATCCTTTCTGCAAAAATTCGGCGCCAGTATAACCGCCCGGCGGTGGAGTGTATGCCGCAATTGCGCCCGTCGGCGTGCCGCTGTCGATTCAGCCGCCTTATTTCAAACGGTTAGCGAGGTCAAAACTGCTTACAGTCGCGGTTTGTTTGTTACCGGCCCGCAGCCCATGCTGAACGAAATACCGCAATTATCGAGCCGTTATGAACGCAACCCCCTTGCAGAAACACGCCGTTTGGCAGCTGATCAAACCCTTTTGGGTGTCGGAGGAGCGATGGCGCGCCTGGATGATGCTGATCGCCATCGTCGTCCTGTCGCTCGGTCTGGTCTATATCAGCGTGCAGATCAACCAGTGGAATCAGGTGTTCTACGATGCGCTGCAGAACAAGAACTACCCGGTATTCAAGGCGCAGCTGTGGCGTTTTACCTATCTGGCGCTGATCTTCATCGTGCTGGCGGTCTACAAGATCTACCTGACTCAGGGGCTGCAGATGCGCTGGCGGCGCTGGATGACGGAAAAGTTCATGGAAAAATGGCTGGCGCACCAGGCGTATTACCACACCGAGCAGCAGCAGATCGTCGATAACCCCGACCAGCGTATCGCCGAAGATCTCAACGTATTGACCCAATATACCCTGTCGCTGTCGCTCGGGCTGCTCTCCAGCCTGGTGACGCTGTTTTCCTTTATCGACATCCTATGGCACGTCAGCGGGCCGATGACCTTCGCGCTCGGCCAGCATGCCATCACCTTGCCCGGTTATATGGTGTGGTTCGCGCTACTGTATGCGGTGCTGGGATCGCTGCTGATCTGGTGGGTCGGCAAACCGCTGGTCATGCTGGGCTTCAACCAGGAACGGTATGAGGCAAACTTCCGTTTCGGCCTGATCCGCATCCGCGAAAACAACGACGCCATCGCGCTGTACCACGGCGAACCGCGCGAGGCGCAGCAGCTGGGCGACCGTTTTGACACCATTCGCAGCAACTGGTGGGCTATTATGCGCATCACCCGGCGGCTGAACATCGCCACCAACTTCTACGGCCAGTTCGCCATCGTATTTCCCCTGCTGGTGGCGGCGCCGCGCTACTTCTCCGGCGCCATCCAGATGGGCGGCCTGATGCAGATCGCCTCGGCCTTCGGCCAGGTGCAGGGCGCGCTGTCGTGGTTTATCGACGCGTTTAACGATTTGGCGACCTGGAAAGCCTGCGTCAACCGTTTGGCCGGTTTCAACGCCGCCGTCGATCAGGTGCATCATCAGCCGCGCGGCATTCAGCTGCGGGAAGAGACCGCCCATCCGTTAACGCTGGATAACCTCAGCCTGAACTTGCCCGACGGCCAGCCGCTGCTGGACGGCGCCGAGATGACGCTGCAACGCGGCGATCGCCTGCTGATCGTCGGCCCTTCCGGCTGCGGCAAGTCGACGCTGCTGCGGGCCATCGCCGGTATCTGGCCTTACGGCGCGGGCGCCATCGGGGTAGCGGCCAATGCCAACACGTTGTTCCTGCCGCAGCGCAGCTACATTCCGATCGGCACGCTGCGCGAAGCGTTGAGCTACCCGAGCCTGGCGTCGGAATACAGCGATCCGCAGCTGATGCGGGTGCTGGAAAACTGCCGCCTGAAGCACCTGCAGCGCTGGCTGGATACCTCCGCCAACTGGAGCCACCGCCTGTCGCCGGGCGAGCAACAGCGGCTGGCGTTCGCCCGCGCCCTGTTGATTCGCCCGAGCATCCTGTTCCTCGACGAGGCCACCAGCGCGCTGGACGACGAAACCGAACAGTTGATGTACTGCCTGCTGGTGGATGAACTGCCGGACGTGACGCTGATCAGCGTGGCGCACCGCAACAGCGTGGCGAAGTACCACCAGACCTGCTGGCGCTTCAGCCGCAGCGAAGATCAAGCGGCGCGCCTGGCGCTGAGCCCGCTGCCGGCATAACCTGCAGAGCCGGGCGCGGCGGCGCCCGGCGTTCGTTTAGATGCCGTCGGCCGGCACGTCTTCACATTTCACCCGGCGGCGCTCATGCCACAGGCTGGTCAGGCCGCGTTTGCCGCACTCCAGCGCCACCTCGCGAAACTCATCCAGGCTCAACCCGTCGCGCTCCAGCATCATTTCCGCCGCCAGCTGCATGTTGACGCCGGTCAGCACTTCGCAATCGCCCTGCGCATCCGCCAGTTCGCAGGCGCTGCGAAACGGCGAGCCGCCGAGCATGTCGGTGAGAAACACCACGCCGTCCGGCTGCGCCACCGCCGCCAGCGCCGAGCGCAAGGCGTCGTTGAGCTGCGCGGTGCTCATCTGTTCGGGGAAATCGACCGCCGCGCAGTGCGGCTGCGGCCCCACCACCTGCTCCACCGCCTGCAACAGCCCGGTGGCGAAGCCGCCGTGGCCGGTAATCACAATGCCTGGCATAGCCCGCTCCTCACAAAATGCCGATAAATTTGCCCGCCACGCCGATCGCTACGGTGACGCCAATCAGCTTCACCGGCGAGAAACCGCGCTTCATCAGGAAGAAAATGAGCAGCGTGAAGCACAGCGGCAACAGGTTGGGCATCAACTTGTCCAGTACGTCGGTCTGCAGCGCCACCCTAGCCTTGCCGGCATGCATCACCAGCGGCGTGGACAGATGCACATACGAGGCCACCAGCGCGCCGATCACCGTCATGCCGACGATCGACGCGGCGTGAGAAATGCGCCGGGTGTGGGTCTTCAACAGCGCCAGCGCGCTGGTGCCGGCCTGATAGCCGTAGTGCGCCAGCCCGAAGCGCAGGCCGAAGTGGAACAGGTTGAACAGCAGCAGGAAGACGATCGGCCCGAACAGGCTGCCCTCCAATGCCAGCGAAGCGCCTATCCCGGCGCAGATCGGCAGCAGAGTCAGCCAAAACAGCGCATCGCCGATGCCGCCGAGCGGCCCCATCAGCGCCACTTTCACCGCGCGAATGGTGGAGATCTTCTCCTTGTTCTGCTCCATCGCCAGCACCAGGCCGGACAGGAAGGTGACGTCGAACGGGTGCACGTTGATAAATTCCATGTGCATCTTCATCGAGTTGGCCAGATCCTGCGGGTTGCGGTGGATCTTGCGCAGCCCGGGGATCAGCTGATACAGCCAGCCACCGGCCTGCATGCGTTCATAGTTGAACGACGCCTGCAGCAGCAGCGAACGCCAGGCCATACGGTTGATGTCGCCGCGCGTCAGCGCGTCGGCGGGCTGGCTGTCCAGATAGTCGTCCTGCTCCACCTGGCTGGTGGCCAGCGCCTGCGCCATGCGTTGCTCGGCCTTTTGCGCCAGCAGATCGTCGGAATCGTTAAATGCCATCTTCGGCGTCCTCCTGCGGAGCGGGCCGGGCCGTCGCCTCTGCCGCGCCGCGTTGCGTGTTGAAGAAATCGATCAGGGCGATCGCCAGGGCGCCCAGCGCCACCGCCAGGATCGGCAGCTTAAGGAACGTGACCGAGATAAAGCCGAGGATAAAATAGGCCACGTAGGTTTTTTTCATCATCACCTTCATCAGCAGCGAGAAGCCGATCGCCGGCATCATGCCGCCCGCCACCGCCAGCCCGTCCAGCAGCCAACCCGGCGCCTTCTGCACCATGGCGCTGGCCGCATCGGCGCCGAAGTAAATCGGCAGGAACGCCACCACGAAATAGAAGATGAACAGGATGCCGATGCCGAGATAGTTCACCCGTTCGACGCCGCGCCAGTTCAGCTCTTTCACCATGCGATCGCAGCGGTGCATCATCGGCGAGAACAGCGTAAACAGCAGCGTGATGCAGCCCTGCACCGCAATCGAGAACGGTACCGCCACGCCGATCGCCACTTTAGGGTCGGCCTTGGTCAGAATGGCGAACGCGGTGCCGATCACCCCGCCGATCACCACGTTCGGCGGTTGGGCGCCCGCCAGCGGCACCATCCCCATCCACACCAGCTCCAGCGTGCCGCCCACCAGCAAGCCGGTGTAGACATCGCCCAAAATCAGCCCCACCAGCGGCCCCATCACCACCGGCCGGTGGAAGTGGGTCAGGCCGTCGAACAGGTCCACCCCCGCCAGCCCGGCCAACAACGCAATCAATAACGCATCCGTCAACATGCTTTCCCCCTGGCTCAAAAGAGCAATTTGCCGATCGCCTCGCCCGCCTCATCCGGCACCCGGCGCACTTCGCACTCCACGCCCAGCGCCGCTAACGCGCGAAACGCGGCCACGTCACCGTCGTCCAGCGACACCGTTTTGTGCACCTGCCGCTTCCCCTCGGCGAAGTGCATGTTGCCGACGTTGACGAAACGGATCGGCACCCCGCCGCGCACCAGCGTCAACACATCCTGCGGCGTTTTGCACACCAGAAAAATCTTCTGCCGATCCGCCGCCTTGTGGATCACGTCGATGGTTTTCTGCAGCGTGAAGTAGCGGGTCTGCACCCCTTCCGCCACCACCATGTCCATCAGGTTCTGCTGCACCGGATCGGCGGCGGCCTCGTCGTTGGCCACCACCACCAGGTTGGCGCCGAGGGTGTTGGTCCAGGTCACGCCCACCTGGCCGTGCACCAGGCGATTGTCGATGCGGGTCATTAAAATGTTCGGCATGTCAGCGGCCCTCCGGGTAGCAGGCGGCGTGGTAATCGTCGAGCACCTGCGTCACTTTATGCAGCACCCACTCTTGCGGATCGGCGCTCAATTCGCCGGCGTTCAGCGCCCGCGCCTGATCCGGCAGGTACTGGCTGAGCAGCGCCAGCGGCGCCGGGCTGCGGCGCAGGTTGTCCAGCAGCCCGTCGACCGCCTGCTGCACCTGCGGCTGCGGCCAGTAGTAACGCACCCGATCGCTCAGGCTGTAGTGGCGATCGAGGTACTGTTGGTGCGGCGTGCCGTGGTAATAGCGGCCCCACTGCTGCGGCTGCTCGCGCATCACCTGCTCCAGCGTGGCGCACAGCTGCGCCGACTGGCGCTCCCCCAGCCATTCACGCTCGATGCGATCGAGGGCGAACAGCGCTTCGCGCAGCGCGAAGGTCAGCGCCGGCCCCACCTTCAGGATGGCGAAGTGATCGCGCACCAGTTGGCGGTAGGCCTGCGGCGGCTGATAGTCCGTGGAGTGCGCTTCATAGATCATGCCCGGCTGGCGTTCGATGAAATGGCTCAATGCGTCGGCGCGCTGCGGCTGATAGCGTTCGACGCTTTGGTGATCGAACTCGACGCCCGGCTGCACCACCAGCGCGATGGTTCTCTGCCAGGCATCGTTCAGCTCGGCCTGTTGCCAGGCGATACGGTGCGTTTCCAGCGTTTGCGCCACCGCCTGCGGCGTGGTGACCTGCAGGCTCGCCAGCGCCTCCTGCGCGCCGCCCGGCACCGGCACTTCGGTGCCAATCACATAGACCGGCGCTTCGCCGCCGCTCTGCATCCAGGCCCGCTCCGCCACCGCGCACAAGCGCGCCGCACGCTCGGCGACCATGGCATCCCCCAGGGGAGAGGGATCGCCGGCGCACGACATGGAACAATCGAGGTGAATCTTGCGAAATCCGGCGCGAACGTAATCGTCGATCAAGGTTTCCGCCAGCGCCATCGCCTCCTGAGCCGGGCGGTCTTGCCAGGCGTTGGGCCCCAGGTGATCGCCGCCCAGCCACACGCGATCGCGCGCCAGGCCAACCTCATCCGCCAGATGCCACAGCGCATCGCGGAACTGGGCCGCCGTTTGGCCGGTATAGCCGCCGAACTGATTGACCTGGTTGGACGTCGCCTCCACCAATACCGGCGTGCCGCGCGCTTTGGCCTGCCGCAGCGCGGCCTTCAGAACCCAGGGATGGGCGGAACAGACGGAAAAGATCCCGACCGGCATACCGGCCTTGTGCTGCTCGACAAGCTGTAACAACTGCTGCATGAAGCCCCCATGCAGGCGCTCTGCTACCGATCGGCGATGATGACCTCCACGCCCAGCTCGGTTAACGCCCGCTCGTAATCGTCCGGAAGACGGCTGTCGGTGATCAGCCGATGGATTTGTCCGGCTTCGCGAATCATGCAAAAGCTCTTGCGACCGAATTTGCTGGCATCCGCCACCGCGATAATCTCGCGCGCCACCTCGCACATCACGCGATTGAGGTGCGCCTCACCGGGGTGAGGCGTGGTAATGCCGGCGCTCAGATCGAACCCGTCGACGCCCAAAAACAGCTTGTCGAAGCGGTACTGACGCAATTGCTGCTCGGCGGCCGGACCGTAGAGCGAGTAAGAGTTGCGGCGCACGCTGCCCCCCAGCACCATAACCTCCACCCCGTCGTTTCCCGAAAGCTCGTAGGCAATGTTCAGCGCATTGGTCATCACCACCAGATCGCGCCGCCCCTTCAGGAACGGCACGATCTGCGTGGTGGTGGAGCCGGAATCGAGGATCAGCGCATCGCCGTCGCGCACATAGCCGGCCGCCGCGTTGGCGATCAGCGTTTTGACGTCGCGATTCAACCGCCCCTTGTCCCGCAGCGGCCGATCGAAAGCGAATTGCTGATTGAGCATCGCGCCGCCGTAAGCGCGCAGCGCACACCCTTTTCGTTCCAGAAAGCGCAGATCGTTGCGGATCGTCACCGTGGATACCGCAAACTGTTTGCTGAGCTGCTCCACGCGCACGCTGCCGTGCTCGCATAACAGATCGATAATGTGTTCACGTCGCTTTGCGGTATTCACTGGCATGAGCTGCGGTCCTCAGGTTTCCGGCATCGCCGGGGAGAAGATGGCTTTCGCTCTACTGCGCAGGCATTACAGCAAAGCGAAAGCAATGAAATTGTGATCGGGCTTACAGCCCGGTTTTAGCAAAAAAACCGTCAAAAAACCTTTCGAATCGAAACGGATCGAAAAGCCAAAAAGCGGAAGGGAGAAAAAGTGAAATGCCAGGATGGGCGAGAAGCCCGGAGCGCCGAGGTGCGGGCTGCGAGGAAAGCGAAAGCGGCGCCTAGCGCGCCCCGCGCCCTGACTTTTAGTTCACTCAGTGACCAGGATCACATAATGGCAATTATCCTGCGGCCGGTGGGGGTTAACCGCCGCCATCCCGCCGGGCCATCCCCTTGTCAGCGCGCGCCATCTTCCCTACACTTGCGATCGGATACCGTCGATTTGTCGGTACGTAAGCGTTAACGTCAATCAACGCATCATGCCATGCAGCACTGATTGACTGCATGCCCTGGTGCGAGGAACCCATGCCGCAACCCGCTTCACCCCCATCGTCCACCGCGACCCCGCGTCGCCGATTACACCGCCCCGTTCTGCTGATCGTCGGCATTATGCTGATCGCGGCCAACCTGCGCGCCGCCCTGACCAGCGTCGGCCCGCTGCTGGAACAGATCCAGCAGCAGCTGGCGTTGTCCGCCACCGCCGCCGGCCTGATCAACTCGCTGCCGCTGATCCTGTTCGCCATCCTCTCGCCATTGACTCCGGCGCTGGCGAAACGCATCGGCATCGAGCGCACCCTGGGTCTCGCCCTCGCGCTGCTGGTCTGCGGCATCGCGCTGCGTTCCCTGCCGCAAGACGCCATGCTCTGGCCGGGCAGCATCCTGATCGGCGCCGCCATCGCCTTCGCCAACGTGGTGCTGCCGACGCTGGTGAAAAGAGATTTCCCGCATCGCGCCGCCGCGATGATCGCGGCCTATGCGGCGGTGATGTCGCTGGTTGCCGCCATCGCCTCCGGCCTGGCGGTGCCGCTGGCTGCCCTGGCCGACCTCGGCTGGCGTTTCTCCTTGCTGTGCTGGGGGTTGCCCGCGTTGCTGGCGCTGCTGGTGTGGCTGCCGCAGCTGCGACGCTCAGCCACTCCCGCCGCCAAAGCGCCGCAGCCGACGGAGCCACAGCGCTATCGCTCTCCCTGGGGCAGCGCGCTGGGTTGGCAAGTGGCGATGTTCATGGGGCTGCAATCGATCGCCTTCTACACCATCATCGGCTGGTTCAGCGCCTTTGCCGCCAGCTACGGCACCTCAGCTCAGCAGGCAGGTTTCGAGCTGTTCATTTACCAGGTGGTGGCCATCGTCGCCAACTTTGTCATGGTGGTGATTTTGCCGCGCGCACACGATCAACGGGCGATAGCGCTGGGCAGCTCGCTGCTGATCTTTATCGGCGTCGGGGGATTGTTGGTGCAACCCGCCAGTTCACTGGTGTGGCTGACGTTTGCCGGATTGGGGGCGGGGAGTTCGCTGGTGCTGGCGCTGTCGTTCTTTGGATTGCGCAGCCAGCATCATCATCAGGCGACGCTGCTGTCGGGTATGGCGCAATCCGTCGGTTATCTGTTGGCGGCGCTGGGGCCTACCCTATTCGGCCTGCTGCACGATCTGACGGCAGGTTGGCGTTTGCCGTTGATCGCCCTGCTGTGCCTGACCGTCTTGCAAATGCTGTTCGGCGCGCTGGCCGGCCGCCGCCGCGTGATCAGCTAACGCGGCTGCGCGATGGGGGCCGCGGCGGCTCAGAGTCGGTATCCTGCCATAAGTCTTCAATAAAGGCGCGCTGCTCATCGCTCAGCACCCATGACGGCGGAATTTTGGACTGTGCGCGACGCTCAGCGCCCTCACGGTTTTTAGCCTGCTTCTTGTTCACGAATCGCCTTCCTGCTTAACCTGCTAACTCAGTAACCAGTAAATCACGGCGGCGGTTAACAGCCAGAACAGCCCGCTACCGATAAATACACACAGCCATGCCCTACGTTTGATATCTGATCCATCCTTGCTCACCACAGCGCCCTCAACCAATAGATTAAACCATTCAAACCATGATTATCGATCTATTTTAACGATCGATAAAGTAGCTTTTTCCTATGGAAATTTAAAAAACAGCTGCCAGACATAGGCCTGCATCACCGCCTCAGTAAGAACGACACCGTGGATATCACTGTTATCGGCAGGCGATAACTTGTATTGATAGGCGAACGAAGGTGCAGTGTGCCATACCTTGGAAGGTCGAAATTAAACCACTGGTAAATAATTCAACTATCAATTATTTGACTGGCCGTAAGCCAAATCGGCAACAGGCAGCGCTGGAGACGGGGGAGAAAATGAAGCGATGTACTGGGATCATGCGGAGAGAAGCACCGGCCCGTTTTGGTATTGCTCGGGCCGGCGTGAGTTAACCGATTCTGCTGACGGAATCCCGGCTGGCGTGTTCACGTTCGCTGCCGGTCAGCTCACGTAAATGGCCTGAGCGCATCTCAAGCAACCGATCGGCGTGTTCGAAATAGTGATCGTCATGGCTGATGGCAAACACCGTTTTGCCCATCGCGCGCAGCTCCGGCAATAGTTCACGATAGAAAGTGCGCCGAAATTGCGGATCCTGATCCGCGGCCCATTCATCCAGCAGCAAGATATCGCGCTGTTCCGCCACCGCCAGCAGCAAAGCCAGACGTTTGCGTTGCCCCTGCGACAGTTGCGGATTGGTCACCCTGGTGCCGTCAAACTGCAGTTTGCTTTTCATATTCAACCGCTCGAGCCAGATGGCGACCAGATCCGCATCCGGTTCGCCGCCTTCTGGCCCTTGCAAGCGATCGAACTGATGAAAATCGGTGAAAATCGCCGAAAACAGCCGCCGGTAGTCCGGCATATCCGCTGCGCTCTGTGCGACGCCATCCAGAACGATATGGCCGCTCACCGGCCGGTACAACCCGGTCAACAACATCGCCAGCGTTGACTTGCCGCTGCCGTTGCCGCCGATCAGAAAGACCAGCTCACCACGCCGCAGCGTCAGATTGAGCGGCCCGACGGCAAAACCGGGCTGCTGTTCGGTATCTGCATAGTGAAAAACCACGTCGCGCAGCTCCAGCGTCTGCCAGGGGCGACCAACGGCGGCAGGAAACGCCGGTTGATACTCGGCCAGGCGCAGCGTCTTCAGCTTGTTAAAGGCCACTTCGGCGCTGACCAGCGTCGGAAACGCTCCGACCGCTTGCAGTAATGGCGTGCGCAAAAACAGCAGCGTCAGTGAATAGGTGGCGGCCACCGCCGAGTCCGCCCATCCCAGACTGTTGGCCATAAAGAACACCAGCCCAATCGCGCCCAACATCATGATGTTTGACCAGTTGAGCGCGCTCAAATGGAAGGTATCGGCGCGAATGATGTGGTGGCGATAAGCTTGCGCATCGGGCTGATAGGCCTGTTCGTACAGCGTCTGCGCCCGCTTGCGGTTCAACGTCAGTTCCTTGCGGCCGTCAATCACCGACTCATAACGATGATAGAGACGTTCTTCCGACTCACGCAAACTGGCCATATGACGATAAACCCGTGATACCAGGCAGCCGCTGCCCACGACGGTCACCGCCACCCAGACTGCCGTGACCGCCAGCATTTTCGGCGATAGCCACCCCAGATAGGCCGCTGCCCCCAGGGTTAAAATCACCCCTTGTACCAGTTCAGGCAGGCGCACGAAGGCGACGGTGATATTTCGGATATCGCTGGACAGGCTGGCCAACAATGAGGCGCTGCCCAATTGTTCGAGGCGTTCAATATCGGTATCCAAAATGCGCTTCACTAACTGCCCACGCAGGCGATAGACGAAGTAATGGCCCAATGTCGTCAGCGCCAATTGCGAACCCAAGGTGACCGCTATCAACAATGCCAACAGGGCGAGAAACACCGGCAGCACGGCCAAGGCATCGCCGCCGGCATCCATCAGGTATTGATTGATAAAAGCAATGATACCGATACCTAAGCCGGCGCTGGCCATGGTCAACGCCATGACAGCCAGAAATGGCCAACGATACTGGTGATAAACCACCCGTAGCAGTTCCATGAAAAAACCTCTGAAGTCGCGATCTGGCAGGCATTGTAAGCGGCGTGAGAATGAGATCAAGACGAATTCTCAACACAGTTTATCAAGCACCGTTCTGAGAGAGGCGGTATCCCCGTGGTCATCTGACGGTGGCAAAATTTCCATACGGCTCTTACAGGACGCTCAATATTCGCTGATTAAATAGCTTCCCGAAATAAATTAAATAAACATATATTAATCAAAAAGCCATTCACTTAAAAAATAAAACAATAAAAACCCATGCATTCACAAATGAAATTATTTATTTTCTTTGCCGCCTATTATGTTCCAATGCTTTAATAAAGCGTCATAATAGAAATCGCCAACATCTAAGACGCAGGAAAGGAAAATGAAAAAAAGGAAATTTCTTAGTCAGGTTGAAATTGAGCAACTGATTGCCGCTGTGAATGAAGGAAAAAATAGCATTCGAGATCGTTGTTTACTATTAATGTGCTTTATTCACGGCTTGCGGGTTAGCGAACTGCGTGCATTGCGCCTTCAGGATATTGACCTTACCTCCAATAGGATCCATATATCCCGGTTAAAAAACGGGTTTTCCGTTCAGCACCCCATTCAACCGCGAGAACGGCAGGTGCTGTTAAACTGGCTGGCCCAACGGGCGAACTATCCTGACGCTGAAGCGCCATGGCTATTCCTGTCGCGCCACGGCGGGCAGATATCACGTCAGCAGCTCTATCGGTTGATGAGAATGTATGGCGAGATGGCCGGCATTAGCGTTCAGGTCCATCCTCACATGTTGCGACATTCCTGCGGTTACGCCCTTGCGGATAAAGGGATCGATACGCGTTTGATTCAGGATTATTTAGGGCACAAAAATATCCAGAATACGGTGATTTACACCGCGACCAACGTAGAGCGATTCCGCACGATCAACATTTAACCTCACGACGAGAATAATTACGCAGCCCCGTCCTCCGTTAAACAACACATCGAGTGCAATGCAATATTCAGATGGGAGAGGCAGCCCGGCACGTCATCAACGGCTTACTCAGCAATATTTTAACGCCGAGCTGCTTTTCATGCATCAGCGCCAGGGATAGGCCACGCTGGGTAAGCTTTTAACGGCAAGCCTGCCGATAAATCATAGCCCATACCGTTTCATTAAAGGTTAGGTGCCTTTTGACCATTTCCCCCCCAATTGCCGCGCAATATTGGCGTGCAGAGAAAACAGTTCGCTGTCATTCTTCACCTGCAGTTTACGCATGGCGCTGCATTTATGCGCGCTGATCGTCTTGATGCTGCGCCGTTGCAACTCGGCGATTTGCCGCAGGCTCATTCCGTTGAACAAAAAGGCCAAGACGTCGCTCTCACAGCGGGTCAACTTTCGCGTTGCCGCCTCCTCTCCGCTAACGGAGGGCGCCAGAAAAGCGCCTATCTGCGGGCTCAACACGCGTTCCCCAAGCAGCACGCGATTAAAAAACTCCGCCACCAGCGGCAAAGCGTCATCTCTGGCTACGATGCTGATATTGGGCTGGTTCAACAGACGCCCCACCTCTTCTGCATTCTGGCAGCGGGTATAGACGATCACCCGCAATTCGGGCAACTGCGTGCACAAGGCAAGCAACGTTTCCCTGCCCTGAGCGACCGTTTCATCTTCACCATCCATCTCGCTAATCAGCACGTCAGCCTGCTGATAGACCACGCTATCCGCCACCGCGCGGACGCTGGTTTCCTTTACGACGACTTTTGCCTGGGTTGGCAGCGTTTTTAAAAAACTCGTCAACCCCTCCAGCGTTAATGGGCATCTGTCCATTAATGCTATGTTCAGCGGCTGCTGACGCCATGAATGCATAATCTGCTCCTATGCTTGCTTACCCCAGAGGCATCGCACGCTTGCCTAGCGAACAAAAGACGAACCTTGCGCAGCCATCCATTTCCCCTGAAGATACAATTCCCCATCGCTGTGAAATCCCAACTTCAACATCGCATTGCGTTTATGCGTGCTGACGGTGCGAATATCACGGCACATCGTTAACGCCACGCTGGTCACGCTTTTGCCGGAAAACAACTGGGTCAGCACATCCAGTTCCTTCGCCGTCAGAGGCTTGTCGGCTGTCGCCTCATGCAATTGACGCTGACGCACCCGATGGCTGAAACTGCTGCAGCCCGCCAAGACCTGTTGGACGCAATGAGTCAACGCAATGGCCGGCTCTTGCTTCAACATCAGGCCGCGGATGCCGGATGCGATCAGTTGCCGCAGCAGCCTAGGCTCATCCAATGCCGTACAAATAATTATCGCGGTGTCCGGCGAGCTTTCACGCACATCGGCAATCAGCCTGAAGCCGTCCAATACCAATTCTGATTTGCCGCACAAATCCATCACCAGTAAACGATGCGTGTGCTGAGTGAATAAGGCTCTCAGCGCCACCAGGTTCGTCACCTGTCGAACGTTGTCGGGCTGTAGACCGCAGGACTCAATCAATCGGTTTCTCATCCCCAACGCCGTGAGGGGGCAAGGTTCCATGATAGCCACGGCCCCCGTCGCCGCATTGCCGGCCGCCAAGGTTGTTCCATAGGGATAATTAATATTCATATCATCACCTTAAATCTGTCGTTAACCTTCCATCTAGGGCAGCCCTTTGTCTACTGATAGACGAAAGTGACCTGCAGAGCCCCTTCTATCGAACCGGGCGTTGAACCGCCATTGACGCTGAATGCCCGCGCCCGCAAATTGAATTTGGCTTCATTCGTCGCCCGATTAACTAACTGGGCCATACTCTTGCCATTGCCCAGGTTTGCCCCCTGGCTATTTTGCAATTCAATTTGCACTCGGCGAGAACTGCCGGTGCTTTTGTACAAGCTGGCACCTTCATCCGCAGCCGTTCCGCTGAAGGTCGCGACGACCGACGTGGTGGTGCTTGGGCAGTTTTTTAGCGTCAAAGGGAACTCCACCCACGGGCTAAAGGCACCGGAGGTCGCCAGTACGGCGGCAGAAATATCGTCCCCCAGATTGACCGAAACCGTGCCGTTCGCGCCGTCGATTTCACAGGGTGCCGCTTTGATGTTGCCGGTAATCACTATTTTTGATACGGCATGCGCCGACGGCATCGCCAGGAGAAACAGGCCCGCCAGCGCCAATTTGCAGCCAATACCGCTAAAAACCTTCCCCATAATCTGCTCCTTCTCGTTAAACGCCGGGCCCCCGGCGTGCTACCGTTGAAATATCCGTTATTGAATTTCTGCCTGAATGGTCGCCGTTGCATTGAACTGCCCCACGGCAGGAGGTTGGCCGGTGGTGTTGATCGGATATACGCTGATCCGTGAGCTGCCACTCTGGTTGGGATATTGGAAGTTATCGATCGGCAAGCGCCCGCTCTGAGGCCGAATAACATTGCCCTGCATATCCTTAATCATCACGCCAATGTCGCGATTGCTGGTCTTCAGAGCCTCGGGCATGCTGCCGTCCGCCTCACCGCGAAATGACAGGCTGACCTTGACGCCGGCGGAAATATTGCGGCAAGCCAGCGTCAGCGTTCTCTCTTCTGGCGTGACGCCGGACGCCATCGCCCCCTTGGTTTGAATATTCGACGTCAAGATATCGCCAAAATCGATCGTGACCGTTTGCGGACTGATTTCACAGCTCTGCGGCACGGTGACGGTGCCGCTCATGGAGATAGTGGAGACCGGCACATCGCTTTTCACCCCGTTCACCACGGAGACGTAGGTGTCTACCAGGCGGGTGCTGGGGATTGTGGTCACGCCAACGAAAGGGCGGCGGAAATACAGATGAATTCGCCCGTGAGCACCGCTGTTGTAGGGCGTGCTGGCACAGGATTCGTCATCACCATCCATATCGGTCTTAAAGTTAGACTCATTGGTGAACGGTGCGGCAATAAACGCGTTGCGATACCCCGCAACGAAAACTTCGCTGGCCACGCCCAGGTATTCATTCAACGCGTAATACGTTAATCCCCCGCTGCTGAATACCGGCTCGCTCAGCAGCATTTTGGCGGTGACATAAGACGCCGTACGCGTCTGACATTCGCACTTCACCCGATAAGAACCGGGCAAATTCCAGTTGCCGCCGTCAGCATTCTTAATAATCCGCCCCACCACGTTTTGTGACGGGTCGGTTAAAACCGGGGAAAAAAGGAATGAAAACCCATGGGTCCCCGAAATAGGAACACACTGCCCGAAAGCCGCCTGCACCTGTGGTGCGCCCAACGTTGCGCACGCCAATAGCCCACCGACAATGATCCCTCGTTGAATCGATATTCCTGTCGCCATCATATGCACCTTATAAACACTGCCCGTTAACGAGGCGAATCCCACCGCTCTCGGGCTGATTAGCCAATTGATAGTTGGCCTGACATTGCTGAGCCGCGTCATTGCCCCACTTAACCCGCAACCGCCCGCTATCCGCCAGGCCAGCCAGATAAACCTGGCCGCCATCACCGACGATGGCTGCATTGTCAGAGGGGCTGTTGAGAGTGCTGACGGTGGCGCCGAACGGCACCGGAGCGCCGCTGCGCGTCAGCAAGGTCAGCAACACGCGGGCACCGACGTCCGGATTAAAGCGGGCGCGCACCACGGCGCCGCGAGTTGGGATCACCGTTTGGCTACTCAGCGTCATGTCGACGTCCTCTGCGAAAGATTCACCGTCCAATCCGACGATGTTGCGCCGGTAAGGCGTCAGGTAAGGCACAACCGCATAGCCGCGCCAGTCGGTGCTGACTCCGGTCTGGTTCAGGACATTCACCCCTGAAGCACCAGGCGCTTGCACCAACGCCACCGTATCGCCCAGCGGTTGGGAAAGCGTGATGCCGTTTTGGTGCACCAGAACGCCGCCCTGAACGCCGTAGTTCACCTGCCGGCGATGGCGATCGTAGCCGTACCCCAGGTTCAACTCGGCGAGAGAGCCTTTATAATCCGCCTGAATATTGCCGTTCGCCCCCACATCCCTGCCGGTATAGCCCTGGCTGATGCTGTAGTTCAGGTTGTTTCCCGGCAACGCCGTACCGCTCAACCCAAGGTTGTTGCTGGTGGCACCATTGCGACTGGCGTTCATACTGTAGGTGGCGTAGCTGCCCGGCAGCCATTTGCTGAGCGGTACGCTGACGTTGAAAGCCACGATATGGTCACGAATACTGCTGCGATTGCCGTTACTGTCGTAACCGTTCTGGTTGAACGTGTAATTCAGCCCGTAACTGACCGCTTCCCAGCTGTTGTTGTAGCTGAGGCTGACAGACTGCGAACGGCGATTGTTATCCCAGTAGTCTTCGTTAAACAGGCTGAGCGACAGCGTTCCTCCCCGCTCCCACAGGCTTTGGCTCATCGTCAGCTCGGCGCGGCTCTTCTTGTGATCGCTATAGACGGCGCTGTTGCCGCCATAGCTCTCCAGCGCCTCCTGCAGGCTATAAAAGCCGCGCGTGGAGTAGCGGTAACTGGCCAAACTAAAGTTGGTGCCGGTTTCAATGAAGTTTTTACCGTAACGCAGACGCCATGATTGCCCCTGTTCCTTCGGCCGGGTTTCCTGCTTGGTCCAGGCTTGGGTGACATCGGCAGACAGCGCGCCTACCGCCCCCATGTTCTGCCCCCATCCCAGCGCCAAAGACTGATATTTACTGGCCGCCTGCACGCCGCCATACAACGTGGCCCCCCAAGGCAAACCGTAGATCCCGGTTGCCTGGCTGAACGGGCGTTCATCAACGCCGCCGCTGTATGACCGGTATTTCCCGCTGGTCAGGCTGTATTTAAACCGCCCTTCGCGCTGCAATACCGGCACCACGGCGTACGGCACCACAAAATGCTGCTCCTGGCCGTCTGCCTCACGCACGTTTACATTCAGGTCGCCGCTGCCACCCGTGGGATACAGATCGGAAATTTCAAACGCCCCCGGCGGCACATAGCTTTGATAAATCACGTAGCCGTTTTGCCGGATTATGATTTGCGCATTCGTGCGTGCGATCCCGCGCACTACCGGCGAGTACCCTTTCATGCTGTCCGGCAGGATATCGTCCTCAGAGGCCAACTGCCCGCCGCGGAACTGCACGCTATCGAACACATCGCTGGATGTTGTGCTGTCACCCAGGGTCAGGCGGCTTTGCAACGCAACGATATCGCGCTGCAGGTAGGTATTGATTGAGCGCCAGGAAGAAGAGCCACCGGAGTAATGATTCCAGATCGAATAGTTACGCAGGCGCCAGGCGCCCCAGTTGATGCCCGAGCGCAGATTGAGGTAATAGTTATTGTTGTTTTGCCGTTCGCTGGCGCGCATCTGGCTATTGGCGCCGCTGAAATTGTAATTGACCAACAGCGCCGGTATGCCGGAATCCCATTTATCCGGGGAAACGTAGTCGCGCGCATTCAAGCGCAGTGCCGCCTGCGGGATGCTCAAATTCAGCCTCAACTGATTGAACAGGAATGTCGAAGAGGCTTGTGGAATGGCCTGCGCCAAATTGACGCAACTCTCCCCAGGCACCATCGCCGGAAACATGGCAACCCTCACGCCCAATTCAGCTAATTTTTCAGTGCTGAAACAAGGTTGCAGCGTTTGTTTACCGCCGGCCCCTGGCATAAGCCGGAACTCGACGTCGAGGCTGTCTATCTGTTCGCCGTTCAGGTAAAGATCGACCCGATAGTTCCCGGGCGCCTGGCTGCTGTTCTCCTCAAATACGGAGAGATCGGCGCCGCGCAGCGCCGGATTATCGATTTCCAGCAACGCCGGGTTGAAATAATCGCGCGCATAAGCCGTGCCGATCGGGCTCAGCAGCGCCACCTGGCAAGATATCAGGCCGGCAAGAACCGATCGCGCCCCTGGTAAACCAATGCAATTCGGGTTATTCATCCTTTTAACTCCCTGTCCCGATTGGCTCGGCCCGACGAAAAGCCAGGTAAGCCGAACACCTGCTCCAGCGTTATTCCGGAGCAAAAAACACGTACCGCAGCCCGGTTATAATGTGCTGGTGAAGGTCTGGCCGGTGCCGCCATAGTCATTGATGATTTGCCAGCTCAGACCGCCTCCTGCGCCATTCGCCGTCGGCAACGGGAAACTGGCGCTTGCCTGCGGTGCTACCATGGTGTTGCCGGTAATGGCGCGGCCATTCAGCTTCAAATTGAAAAAGGTGAGGTAGTAGGGTGAAGGGTTGGTCACCTGCAGACGATCGCCACTGCGCCGCCACGTCACTTTACCGGCCGCCTCCTCCAGATTGCCGGTGAGCCCCTGCGGGCGGTAAATCAACTTGATACGGGTCTTGATGGCGATTTGCAGGGTATTTTCTTTCTTTTCCACCGAGGGGATCGCCTTCACATTCAGCCAATACAGCGACTCTCTGTCCGTCGGTAAATTGCCGCCCGCACGTACCACGCGCAGCAGGTTATTTTGGCCGCCATCCAAGCGAAATAGCGGCGGTGTAATGATAAAAGGCGCTTTCGCGCTATCGCCTTCTTGCGCATCAACCCAGGATTGGATCAGATAAGGCATCGCATCCGGATTACTGATATTCAGAGCAGACTCTTTTTTGCCGCCGTCGTAGATCAGGCGCGTTCCCCCCACGACTACACCGGCCCGTACCGGAGTCCAAAGCGTCATCAGCAACGCCGCCGTCAGCACAAAGTATCCCGCTTTCATTCTCTTTCTTCCCGTTTCCATCACCGATGAATAAGAGCCAGAGAACACGCTCTCTGGCTCATTTTTCTAACTGTTCCGCCGCCGTAACGGCATGGCCTTACTGATAAACGATGGTGAAGTTGGCCGTAGCGTTGGCGCTACCGACGGAAACGTTGTCATAAGCGAAATAGCGCGCAACAAAGCCCAGAACGTTGTCTTTGTTCTCGGCCAGGGTATAGACGCGGGAATCGTTGCCGATATTTAACACGTTGCTGCCGTCGTCCAGCAGTTGCACGCCAATGCCGCCCGCGACCCCGGCGGTGCCGGCGCCGGTCAGTTGCAGCAGCCCGGACTGCCCCTGCACCTGAGTGCCGTCAAAACGCACGGTGGCGCCGGTGACGGTGGCCGGGCAATTTTTCAGCACCAGATTGAACGCCTTGGCGCCGGCGGTTTTGGACAGGGTGAACGCATCTTTGGCGATCTTGCCCAGAGCGACCTGCTTGTTTTGGGAATCCGGATCGACGGTGCAAGACTGATCGGTGATGGTACCAGTGATATTCAGCGCGCCGTCGGCGGCAAATGCAGAAGTGGTAAATGCGGACGCGGTCAATATAGCTACAGCCAACAGATTCTTTTTCATCCTACTTTCCTTAAAATTATGCAAAATGTGCATGGGTTTATTTCCGACATATCCTTAATGTCATTCCTTTTATTTAGTTCCATGAATGGGAAACGTCTTAAGCCAAGTTGATTGATGGATTCTGGCTTATTCACCCAAACGATTCATTTTGAACTAAAGTGACTCCTTTGGACTTTTAAACCAATAAACAGACATTTGTCGGAATTTAAAACCAACCAATTGATGAATAACTGATAAATCAGACTAAAAAACCGAGGTGATAACGCAGTGATTTAAACTCGTGGGGTTTTGAGTAGGATTTTACTTAGATTGCCAGGGATGACACAGCATACATAAAAATCACAACGCATTGTTTTTAAATGATATTTATCTTTATCCTGGAAAGAAGGCATGGGAATATTGACATTGTTTTTACGCGTCCTTACAGTATGTTTCAGTTTAGTTCAAAGTGACTCCTTAACGTTATTAACTTAAATCACACTTACCAAATTTCCTTGAAGCGCTGCGCATTGCTGGCGGTATAAATCACCGTATTCTGGATATTTCGGTGCCCGAGGTAATCCTGAATTAAACGGGTGTCGACACCGCGATCCGCCAATGCAAATCCGCAGCCATGCCGCAGCATGTGCGGGTGCGCATTGACCTCCAATTTAGCCACCTTGCTGTAATGGCGAATCAACCCGTAAATACGTTGACGCGACAGGCGGCCGCCGCGATTGGAAAGAAACAGCCACTCCTGATCGGCCCAGCGGTGCCGCTGACGTTTATCCAACCAGCGCCGCAAACATTGTCTTTCGCGCAGATAAAGCGGATGCACGGTGGAAAAACCATTTTTCAACCGATGCACATAGATATTACCGCCTTCCAGATCGATATCCGACAAACGCCATCCCCCTATTTCACTGGCGCGGCACCCATGAATAAAACACATATAAATCAAACAATAATCGCGTTCTGGATTCTTTCCATGCAGCGTGACCTCAAGCAGTCTCTCCACTTCAGAAGGCGTCAGATGTTTACGATTAGACATACAACCTCATTACTTTGATAGGAAAAATGTGGCTGTCATTTTCCTTTTACATCACCACAATGGACACTCAGGGCAGCCCCTGACATATGGATAGGTTCCTGCATCCAGCGCGGAGTATAGCGGATTTGCCGAATGCGAACAGCGCGACAACCGTTATTCTCGCGGCCATCAATCGCTCCTGAGAATCGCTATCGTGAATAATCTGCGCAGCATTCCGGCCGTATCATAAATAATGAGGCCGCACTGCCCCTATTTTCTTTAGCTTGCATTATCACTTACAAGCGCGATGTAGAGTGAGATTGATAAATTAACCGGCAAAACAAAGAATATTCCTAAAAAATATCGCCACATAATTAACACTCATCATTCATAACGCCGCCAAAGGTTGAATAAAAAAACGCCATCTCTGGCCATATTAACCTGACGGATAAGCATTAATATTTATGGATATCGATAACTGAGTGAGGCAGGATGCGAAAAGAATGAAATGGACGTTACAACAGATGAAAAACCCAGGCCAGACCCTAGCAAGCGATCGCCTGGGGGGATGAAATTATTGACGGGTTATCAGGTGGCACAATTCGCCGAGGGTCAATTCAGGATGCTCGATAAGCATTTCCGCAGTGAGCGTAATGCCGAATTCTCGGCGAACCAACAACATCAGCTCCATATAATCCAGGCTGTCCAGCCCAAGCTGCTGTAGCGGCATATCCGCCGACAGCAGCGTTCTCTCCAGCCCTCGGGCTTCATGCAACATGCCGCAAATCGTCTCATATAACCGATGATATTTTTCCATACGTTCTACCGTTATTCATAGTGATTGCCAAATACCAGCGCCGCATTGGCGCCGCCGAAACCGAAACTGAGGCTCATGACATTACGCAGACGACCATGCCGATGTCCTTCGCGAATATAATCGAGATCGCATGCGGGATCGGTTTCGTGCAAATGGCAGGTTGCCGGCATCATTTGCTGCTGTAACGCTTGCAGGCAGACGATCGCCTCAAAGCTGCCGGATGCGCCAAGCAGGTGCCCGGTATAAGATTTCGTGCTGGAAATCGGTATGCGATAGGCATCGCGCCCCAGCGCCGCCTTGATCGCCTCGGTTTCGTTCACGTCGTTTTGCAACGTAGACGTGCCATGCGCATTGATATAGTCGATTTCATGACTGCCGAGCCCCGCCTGCTCCAAAGCCCGTCGTAGGGTTTTCACCTTGGCCTGAGGATCCTTCGACGGCGCGGTAAGATCAAAAGCGTCTGAAAAGTTGCCGTATCCTTTGATTTCGCCCAAAATCGTCGCACCGCGCGCTAAAGCCGCTTCCCGTTCCTCAAGGCATAATACGGCGGCCCCTTCCGCCAGGACGAAACCGTTGCGTTCCCGGCTAAACGGGCAACTGGCTTTGGTGATATCCTTTTGCTCCCGGCTCAACAAACGCAACGCATCCATATTCCAGATCGCGCCGTTGCCGCGCAGCGACTCCGAGGCACCGGCCAGCATCATTGAAGCGCGGCCGCTGCGTATCACCTCAAACGCATCGCCAATCGCGATGCCGCCGGTCGCGCAGGCCGCCGCCGGCGAGCCTTGATAGCCCCGTAGCAACCAATGCTGGCCGCATATGGCGGTCGCGATATTGGGCATCGCGTGAAAACAGCCAAACAGCTGCCCCAGCCCGGATTGCAGATAGTCCGCATTGTTTTGCATGATCTCATCCTGGCCGCCCCAGCCACTGCCGATAATCGCTCCGCACTCCAACGACGAATAAAAGTGCGCGGGCCCAACAAAACTGGATGAAAACGCCATTTCGATCGCCTCCGCGGCGGCGGAAAGCGCCAGTCTGGCGAATCTGGGCAAGCGGCGGCTTACCCGCGCGGCAACGCCCTCCAGCGGCGGTTCGGCCTCCAGCAAAGCAAAAAAGCGCGCGTGGATCCCCGCCGCCGATTTATCGTGATAACGATAGGCCAGACGGCTGGCCATGATAGCCTGCCAGCTTTGCTGCGCATTGCCCCCCAGCGCGGTGACGGCACCGTAACCGGTAACCACTACGCGTCTTGTTTTCTCCATGCTTATTCTCCTTGCCCGGATGCGAAAGCCTCGTTGCCGCCCAGCGCCAGCCAGAGTTGCATCGTGGCGTTCAGATAGCGGAATTGCAGTGCCGACAGCGAATTCTCGCTGGCCAACACCGCCTCTTGCGCATCCAGCAGCGTTTGCAGCGCAACGGAACCAGCCTGATATTGATGTCGCGCCAACGCCACGGCTTGTCGGCTCATCGCCAGATGCCACCGCTGATTGCCGATTTGCCGCTGTGCTTCCAGGCGTTGTCGCATGGCGTTGTCCACATCGGCCAGCGCACGGTAGACCGCATCGCGAAATTGAATCTCCGCCCGCTGCGCCTGCAACGCCGCTTTGTCGCTGGACAAGCGCATCTTGCGCCATTCGATAAACGGCAGCGTCAACGTGGCGCCCAGCGAGCGAGAAGGTTCACTGAACCACTGGCGGAAAAGTCCGCTGCCGGCATCCAACCCGGCCTCCAGGCTCAGCGCCGGATAAAAACTCAATCTTGCCGCCTCGGCACCGGCCAGCGCCGCTCTCAGACGGCGTTCTGCTGCCTGAACATCCGGCCGGCGCGCAATCACCCACGCCGGCTGACGCTGCGCGACAGCTACCTCGTCAAGCGGCAACGAACGCCGTTCGCTATAGCGCAGCAGCGGCGATCGCCCGAACAACAGTGCCAACGAGTTACGCGCATCTTCCCGCTGCCGCTCCAGCTCATGCAGCTGATTCTCTCGCGCCAACAAGCTTTGCTCCGCCTGCAACAGCTCGAATCGGCCAACGTCGCCGGCGGTGTGACGTGCCGCCACCAGCCGCAAAGTTTCACGCGCGATCGCCAGCGCCTGTTGCTGATGGAGGACTTGCTGATTCAAGTCGGCAATCTGCCAGTACCCGCGCGCGGTAGCACCGATCAAGGTCAACGCGGTATTGCGCCGATCCAACTCCGAGGCGACGGCCAGCCATTCGGCCTGTTCGCGAATGCGCGCCAGCTTGCCCCATAAATCCAGTTCATAGCTCAGAGAAAGCCCTGCACGGTAGCTTTCCTGCGGCGTAGACGCGCCCCGCAACGCTCGGGTATTGCGGCCGCTCAGGCTGGCGGTGAAATCCGGCGTCAAGTTGCCCTCCGTTAATCCGGCCTCCAACATGGCCTCGCGCCACTGCAATCCGGCCAGCGCCAAATCCTGATTCGCAATCAACACGCCATCGATCAGCGAGGAGAGTTGCGGATCATTGAAGTTTTCCCACCAGGCGACGCCCGCCCGCAGCGAACCGGAACGCTCATCGACCACGCGCCACTGCGGCGGCAGCGACGGTGGCGCCGTGGCGTCGATCGGCCGCCCTCCGCAGGCGCTCAGCGACAGCATCACCAGCCCGTAAACCCAAAGTCGGCTCATTCTCGCGCCAGCGCCTCCACCGGCTGCAGGCGCGCGGCGGTGCGAGCCGGAAAGAACCCGAACCCGACACCGATCAACGCCGAAAATCCACAGGCCAGGAGCAACGGCGGCCAGGTAAAGATCATCGTCACCTGCGGCGCCAATCCGCTCAGAACCCCTTTGACCAGCGCGGCGCAGGCGATCCCCAACATGCCTCCCAGGCTGCAGATCACCACCGCCTCAATCAAAAACTGCCGCATAATGTCCTTCTCGGCGGCGCCCACCGCCAATCGAATACCGATCTCATGGGTCCGTTCCGTCACCGAGACCAGCATGATGTTCATCACCCCCACACCGCCCACCAGCAGCGAGATAGCGGCAATCGCGGTAATCAACAGTTGCATGGAGCCTGAGGCGCGCTGAATGGATTGCGTCAGCTGATCGTCGGTCAACGTGAAGAAATCACGCCGCCCGTGTTCTACGATCAAACGCCGGGTCGCATCCCGTCCTGCCTCTTCCAGCGTCAGTTTTTCATTCACTCGCATTACAATGGATTCCAGCGGCATATCGCCGGCGATGCGGCCGGTGAGGGAGGTATGGGGCAGCCAGGCAAGCGGCTGAGAGCCGGCGTATTGAGCGCCGCGGCGCTGCGCGACGCCGATCACCCGATAAGGCACGCCCGCGATCAGCAATACCGCGCCTATAGGGTCTTGCCGGGAAGCAAACAGCGCCTGTTTCAGCAAGGGATCAATCACCGCTACCGGTGCGCGCTCACTCAGATCCTGCGCGGTAAACAGGCCGCCGGAAAGCAGGCGAATGCCCTGCGTGCGGAAATACCCTTCGCCGACGCCCATCACGGCAAGCGGCACCTGTTTGCCTTCGCGAACGGCCAGCAGTTGGGTGCCGATCACCGGCGAAACGCTGTCGACGTAAGGCAGCGCCGCCAATAATGCGGCATCCCGCTCGCTCAGCGAGCGCGCAAGGTCGGGCCGCGGTTTCTCCCACCCGAGGCCTGGGCGAATCTCCAGCGTGCTGGTGCCAAGCTGGCTGATTTCCTTGAGAATATTACGCCGCGTGCCTTCTCCGATGGCGATGGCGGAGACCACCGCCGCAATGCCAATAATGATGCCGAGCATCGATAGCAGTGCCCGGACCCGGTGCCCCAGCAATGCCCGCCAGGCCATGCCGACGGCCTCTTTCAACGCCGCGCCCGGCGCCATGCGTTTCAGCGGCGCCGCCAGCGGTCGTTCGAACGTAGAAAGATGTCGGGAGGCTTCATGGCGACGATCCGCCACGATCTCGCCGTCGCCGATCTCAATGATCCGCCGCGCCTGTTCGGCGATCCGCCGATCGTGTGTCACGATGACGACGGTATGCCCGATAGCGTTCAGCTCGTGCAAAATGGTCATCAACGCCTGACCGCTAGCGCTATCCAGCGCACCTGTCGGTTCGTCGGCCAAAATAATTTCCGCGCCGTTCATCAGGGCGCGAGCAATACTGACCCGCTGCTGTTGCCCACCGGAAAGCTGCGCCGGACGATGACCGCCGCGCTGCGCCAACCCGAGCCGGGCCAGCAAATGCGCTGCCCGCAGGCGGCGTTCGGCGGCCGGCATGGCGGTATACAACGCCGGGATCGCCACATTCTCACCGGCGGTCAGATAGGGCATCAGGTGATAGCGCTGGAAGATAAAGCCGATATGCCGGCTGCGAAGCTGCGCCAGGCGATCGGCGTCGGCTTGCCCAATAGCCACCCCGTTGATGTGCACGTCGCCCTGAGAAGGTTTGTCCAGACAGCCGATGATGTTCATCAACGTCGATTTTCCGGAACCGGAGGCGCCGACGATAGCAACCATTTCCCCCCGTTGAATGCTCAGGGAAATGCGCTTGAGGACCGCAATTTTCTGCTCCCCCGCCTGAAACTCGCGCGAGACGTTATCCAACGCAATGATGGGAGCGGTATTAACTGACATCAGCGCCCTCCTCCACATCAGGCTGTTGCTCCAACAGCACCTGCTCTCCTGCGTTCAGCCCTTCCAACACTTCGGCATAGCGGCGATCGCGGGTGCCGATACGCACGCGGCGCACCACCGTTTGCCCGCCTTCCAGCACCTTGACCTGATAGCTTCCTTCATCCAATGCCGTGCCCAGCGCAGCCATCGGTACCCGCACCACCCCCTGTGCGCGTTCGGTCATGATGAATACCTGCGCCGTCATCGAGGTGCGCAATCGACGCTCGCCGTTGGCGACGGCAAACACGCCGTTGTAATACACCGCCGCCGTTTGCTGGCTTGAATTCCTGCCCAGCGGGTCGGTTTCCAGCGCCTCCGCCGGCGCCTGCTGTATCGCGCCCATCGCCCCCTCATATCGGCGGCTGGGATCGGCGGCGACGTAAAACCACAGCGGCTGCCCCGTCTTCACCTGCAAGATGTCATTTTCCGATATGCGGGTATGCACCATCATCGTATCCACGTCTGCCATCACCAAAATGGTCGGCGCGCTTTGCGACGAGACGATGGTTTGCCCTTCCTGGGTGACAATGCCCAGCACTTCGCCGTCGATAGGGGCGGTAATACGGGTAAAAGCCAGATTGGCCCTGGCGGTTTCCTGCGCCACTTCGGCCTGGACGATCTGCGACTCGTTCACTTTCAACTGCGCCAGTTGCGCGTCGTGCTGCGCCTGCGCTTTTTCCAAATCGCTGGCCACGCCGGCGCGGTCTCGCGCCAGCGCTCTTTGCCGCTTCAGCTCCAGCTGGTACTGCTTCAGCTGTGCCTGGCTCGCCAGTTTCTGCGCCTGCGCGCTGCGTAATTCGGCCTGTGACTTGCGCAGCTCGTTAAGCTGCAGCGTCGGATCGATCTCGGCCAACAGCTGCCCCTGGATCACCCTGTCACCCTGTTTGACATACAGTTTTTTCAACTGCCCGTTGACCTGCGCGCCCACGTTCACCTGCCGAAGCGGTTTCAGAATCCCGGTCGCCAACACGCTTTTTTCGATGTCCCCGCGCTCGACGCGCGCCGTTTGCGGTGGTTGCGTGTCAGGGGGCCGATTCAGCAACGACAGCCCACCAAGCAACGCCGCCAAAACGACCATCGCCAACGCCACTCGCCGCCAGCGTCTCTTTCCGGGCACCTCACTCCACCTCTGCACAATCATTCATCCTGGCGTCGTCGGTGGATTCAGGCACCAGCCGCCCCTGCGACATGCGCAAGACCCGATCGAATAACGGCAACAGCCGCGGATTATGGGTGACCGTCACCAGGGTTTTACGGTTTTCACGGCAATGCGCCACCAGAGCCGACATCACCGCCGCCGCAGTCTTTTCATCCAGATTCGCCGTCGGTTCGTCCAGCACCAACACCGGGCAACGGCTGTACATGGCGCGCGCCAGCAACAGACGCTGCCGCTGCCCCAGCGACAGCCCGGCATGGCTCTCCCGCACCAGGGCGTTCACGCCCCCCGGCAGCTGCGCCACCGCGTCCGCCAGCCCCAAACTGCGCAACGCCTGTTCCACCTGCCGTTGCTGGCCCGGCGCCGACGGCGCGAACAGCGTGATGTTCTGCAACACCGAGGCGTTGAACAGAATGTCCTCCTGGCTTTGCAGGAAGAACAGCCGCTGCGCGGCGGCACTTGCCAGTACGCGCCCATCCAGCGTCAGCTCCCCCTGCTGCGGCGTCAGCAGGCAGGCGAGCACCTTCAGCAACGTGCTCTTGCCCGCGCCGGAACCACCGCAAATGGCGATGCACTCGCCCCGCTCCAGCGTCAGCGACAAATCGCGCAACACCGGTTGACCAGCGTCGTAAGCGAAGGCCACCCCCCGATACGCCAACCGCGCGTCAAAATGGCTCACGCTTTCGTCCGCAGACTGGGCCCGAGCGGATACCGCAGGAAACAGATCCCGCGCGCGTTCATCGATGACGTGCAGCTGGTTTTTCTGCAAAACGGCAAAAAAGATCTTGCTGCTGTACGAAGTAAAGATTTCGCGCAGAAAGCTGTAGGCGAAGAATGCCCCCAGACTGAGCTCGCCCTCCTTGAGCAGCGGCAACGCCAGCAGCATGAACAACACCATCTCCAGACTGCCGATCAGCTGGTAAATGCTGCCTTTTATCTGTTCATAGATCTTTTGCTGCTGCAGGCAATTGAACAGCGAGCGGGCATGTTCGGCGAACCCTTCCTGCCGCTGGCCGGCCAGGCCGGCTGATTTGATGGTCGAAAACCCCTGGATGGTTTCCAGGATGAAGTCATTTTGCACCGCGCCTCGCACCTGCAGCTGCTGGGTGTAATGCCGATCGCGGTAGATGGCCCATACGCTGACCGCCCCCATCAGCAGCACGCCGACAACCGGCACCAGCGCCAGCAGCGGGCTCAGGTAGCACATCACCGCCAGCGCGATGGCGCCGATGATCCAGTCGGTGCGCAGGCCGTTGTCCAGTTCGATTTTCTGGCCGGCGGCCATCTGCCAGCTGGTGAAACGGCTGAAGATCTCGCCGGGGGCGCGCTTGCTGAAGAAATTGAGTGAGTTTTCCAGCAGGCGAGAAAAACCGGCGGCGCCGTGCAACAACACGAAATTTTTGATGAAGCGTTCCGTGAGGGTGCGCGCAATCAGCGCCAACGCCGTGGACGCCACAAACGCCAGCAGATAATAGGCGTAGGGGAACGCGACCTCGCCGGCCATGGCGAACACCTGATTGATCGCGCTGGCGACCATCATCGGCATGATGAACAGCGTCAGTGAGATAAAAAACGTCATCGCCGCCAGGCGATAGATGCCGGCGATGCCGGCGGTATCCTTCAGGCTTAAGCTGGCGAAAGCGCTGCGGCGGCCGCTGTGCCGGGCCGGGACGGTGACCGGCAAATCATCGCGATCCAGCACCAACGCATAACCGCTGATTTCCGCTTTCAGGGCGGCGTACGGCAGCAACTGCTGCCCCAACGCCGGGTTCATTACGCACACGTACCCCCCCTGGCGATACGCCAGCAACACATAGTGGCCCGCGCCGTAATGCAAAATAGCCGGTAACGGCAGCGCCGCCAGATCCTGATGCTCAAACGCCACCGGATAAGCCGGTAGCGCCAGCTCTCCCAAAATGGCGCACAGCGTCGCCAGCGAAGTGCCGTGCTGAGAAGCGGGATAACGCTCCCGCAGCTCCGTCAACGGTGCGCGAATGCCCTGAGTTTCCGCCAGCATGGCGATGCAGGCCAGCCCGCACTCATTGATTTCGCTCTGCAAGACCGGCGTAGGAAGGGTATTTTCCATACGTTGTGATATCCCTGACTTATTCGTTAATAAAAAATAAAGAGTGCGAATGCCATAGCAACCAATCATCCGCATGCCGCCGGAGGGTGCGCTCGACGATCGCCGGCATGACGCGGCCGACCCGATCTGCGGCGACAGGTTCTTCAATGTGAATGCGGATGCCGCGATCGAAATAAAGCGAATAGAACACCACCTGAGCCCGCAACGCCCGGGACAGCCGAACGATGCCGCTGTGCAAATGCGCCGGCCGGCCGAACAGATGGCAGGCCAATTTAGCCGCCACATCCTGATTGCTGTGCAGGGTGTAATCCGGCGTGATATCGGGGAAGAGGATGATGTTGCGCCGATGTTCCGCCGCTTCCAGCATCGCCTGCGACAAGGTGCCGGCGATGTGCCGCGGATCGTCGTGAATCGAGCAATAGTCGAGCCGCTGCCGCCATTCGTCTTCCGGCGATCGCCGCGCAAACGCCTGCACATCGCCGGAAACGATCACCGTGGCCCGCCCGGGATAAACGCCCGCGCCGACCAGCGTCGCCAACACGTCGGAGACCGTATGCATCGGCGCCAGCAGCACCGGCACGCCCGCGCGATGCAGCGGTTCCACGACCTGATCAAGCTGCGCGGAACAGTGCGCCAAATGGCTCATCAACGCCGCATTGCGGGCAGAGACCGCCGCCATGTCCAGCCACTGCCGCCGCTGCATCAGCCAGGCGAAGTCCAGCTTGCCTTCACCCAACAGGCTTTGGCGGTTCGCCAGCGCTACCGCATGCCGGTGGCGAAAGCGGCGCTGCGGCCTGCTTCCCCTCAACCGCCGGCGCACCGCCAGCCACAGGCGATAGTCCACGCGCCGCAGCAGGGCACACGTCAGGCGGTTGCCCATCCCGGCACCGGCAGCCGATAAGCGGGCCATCGCGTCCAGGCCGTTGCGCCAGGCCAAATACCCCCGAACCGCGAGCAGGCGCATCAGGAGGCCAGCGGTTTATCGTGCTGCAACAGCGACAGCAGCTGCCGGCTGAAAGCGGAAAACTCGCGATCTTGCAGCGCCAGCCATTTGCGATTGACGATAAAACTGGGGGTCGCGTTGATCTGGTAATAGCGGCTTACCGCCGTCATATGCGCCAACAACGCCTTGACCCGCTCTGACTCTCTGGCCTGCCGATAGGCAGCCTCATCGATACCGTTGGCCGTCAGCCAGGCGCTGAGCTGCTTGTCGTCCGCCAGGTTGAGGTTTTCTTTGATAATGGCGCGATAAGCGGCGGGGCGATGCTGTGCTTCGATCCCCATGATCGTCAGCGTGGCGAACAGGGGCGCAAAGGCCGCCATGCCGGCTTGACTGTCGTCGCTGAGGTGCAAGCGCACCAATTTGGCGCCCGCCGGCAAACGTTTTTCCAGCTCTGCCACGCCGCTTTCGTTGACTTCACAATAGTGGCAGGCGTAAGAGAAGACTTCGACAATGGTATTATCGTCTTGCAACGGGCTTTGTTCGATTTTTTCCGGGGAGATAAAACTCAGGCTTTCCGCCTCCGCCGGTTGCATGACGTAATGTTGAAAATAAAATGCGGTCAAAAAAGAAGAGGCAAAAATAATAACGAGCGTGTAGCCGATAAAAAGCAAGGGACGTTTATACATAACGGACGCATCCTGCGCATATATTAATATTCACCCGGCAGAGTGAATACATGAAAAAGAGTTAATGCCGTAAATAATGAGAACGTAAGACGACTTTTTCGCCGGTATCAGGCGGGACAGCGCGAACGCTGCCCGCCTGCCCACCGCTAATCTAAATGCAGGGGGTCAACCCGCATCAGCTTGGCGTGGTTGGGTTAGACGGGCAGCTTGCTACCGGCGCCGGGTAATAAGACTTCTGTACGCCACCGAATTTGTTCGCACAGGTTTTCACCAGCTGGCAGGTGCGGTTGTTGCCGCTGCCCACCCAGGCAAATTCCTTGGTACAAACAAAAGTACCGCCGACGATGTTTTCCGCTTCTGACAGATTGATTTTTTTCATTACAATATCCTTATTTATATTAAAACATAAACACACTACCCATTACCCTGTCGGCAGACAGAGCAATCCTTCAATACATTTCAAAACTATTTAACCAATAACAATGAGAGCGCTTCGGGAAAAAGCATAGCCATCCCAAACGAGCAGATCAATACAATTATTTACACTGCAAGTTAAAGTTAATCGAATAAGTAACGCTCGATTACAGGACTATTCCAATTTAAATAAGACTAAAAACAAGAAAAGTAGACTAAAACCGGTTACAGCAAGAAAAATAAAAAAGGATAATTCTCAGTAAAATGAAAAAACAAATAAGAAAAATTCAGATCCGACCAGTTGGTGACGACGTGCGACACGCTGAAAAGATTGCTTCCTGGCGCGCCGGATTTACACTGGGACAAAAGGACTCTCACTCTACAGGATGCCCATGCTCGCCACCCACGAATACGCCAACGACCTGATTCTGTTCGCCCTGATCGTCGACTGCGGCTCGTTCAGCAAGGCCGCGGAGAGCGCCGGCATCACCAGCTCGGTGGTCAGTAAACGCATCGGGCGGCTGGAAAAATCGCTGGGCGCCCGTCTGCTGTACCGCACCACGCGCAGCCTGACGCTGACCGAAAGCGGCCAGGCGCTCTACCAGCAGGCCAAAGAGATTGGCGCCAAAGTGCAGGAGGCGCTGTACGCCGTCAGCGAAAAGAGCGAAGAGTTGACCGGCACCATTCGCATGTCGGTGCCGACCATTTCGGGCGAGCTGCTGCTGAGCGAGAGCGTGGCGGAATTTTGCGCTCTGCATCCCAGCCTGAAAGTCGAGATGCGGCTGGAAAATCGCTTTGCCGATCTGGTGGAAGAAGGCATCGATCTGGCGATCCGCACCGGCACCATGCCGGATTCGAGCCTGATTGCCCGGCCGATCTTCGATTCCCGCTGGGTGATCGTCTGCTCGCCGGGGTATCTGGAAAGCCACCCGGAACCGCGCTGCGCCGAAGACCTGCTCGGCCACAATTGCCTGACCTACACCTATCAGGAGAGCGGCACCGCCAACTGGCTGATGAAGCGGCCGGGGCGCAACGACATCTACGAGCTGCAGGTTAACGGCAACCTGTCGGCCAACAATGCGCGGGCGATCCGCAAAGCGGTGATCGGCGGCCACGGCATCGCCATGGTGCCACGCTGCATGGTGTATGAAGATTTGCAGGACGGCAAACTGACGGAGATCCTGGCCGGCCACTGCGGCAAGGTATTGGGCATTTACGCCGTCTATCCTTACACCCGCAATCTGCCGTTAAAAACCCGTCTGCTGATCGAGCATATCATCGGTTCCTACCAAAATATCAGCCACTATTTTTGAATTTTCCTCGCTGATTATTTCCCCGCGGCCGCAAAAGGCCGCGGAGATTACGGCATTTTTGGACATAATCTATTGAACATTACCGCTTAATTAATGTGAGCCTGCGCATTCATCACACAATAATACTTTCTATCAATCTGATTTTTAAACAGTTAATTCATCCCCTTCTACCGGCCAATTTCCCACCGCCGGCGCCGTTCGCCGATGTTAAAAAAATACCGCATGGCATCGTCGTCGACGTTGTGATTAGAATGAAAATGTTGCGCTAATTAACCTTTCAGCTACATATCTCTGCCCATAAAAATAATAACCCTGAGGATCTTATGCCCCTGTTTTTCAGTATTGCGCCCATCGTCCTGCTGATTTGGATGATGACCAAAAGGAATGGCGTGCCCTCTTATCTCGCCCTGCCGCTGACGGCCGCCGTGGTCTACGCCGTACAGCTCCTGTGGTTCGATGCCTCGCTGCGGCTGCTGCATGCCAATATCATCACCGCGCTGGTATCGACGCTGACGCCGATCACCATCATCGCCGGCGCCATCCTGCTCAACAAACTGATGCAGGTAAGCGGCGCGGAGAACGTAGTGCGCCGCTGGCTGGAAACCATCAGCCCCAATCCCGTGGCCCAGCTGATGATTATCGGCTGGGCGTTCGCCTTTATGATTGAGGGCGCCAGCGGCTTCGGCACCCCGGCCGCCATCGCTGCGCCGATTCTGGTCGGGCTGGGCTTCAACCCGCTGCGCGTCGCCCTGCTGACACTGGTGATGAACTCGGTGCCGGTCTCCTTCGGCGCCGTGGGCACCCCCACCTGGTTCGGCTTTGCCAACCTCGGCCTGTCGGACGCCAGCCTGCTGGAGATCGGCCGGCAGACCGCGCTGATCCATTTTGTCGCCGGCTTCGTCATTCCTCTGCTGGCGCTGCGCTTTATCGTTTCCTGGCAGGATATCCGCCGCAACCTGCCGTTTATCCTGCTCAGCGTGCTGAGCTGCACCCTGCCCTATCTGCTGCTGGCTCAGGTGAACTATGAATTCCCGGCGCTGGTCGGCGGCGCCATCGGCCTGGCACTGTCGGTGCTGCTGGCACGCGGCGGCATCGGCCTCGCCCGCAGCGGCAAACCGCAGAGCGCCGGGCAGGCGGTGCCGTTCTTGCAGGTGGTCAAGGCCATGACCCCAACCCTGCTGCTGATTGCTATCCTGATAGTGACGCGCGTCCACCAGCTGGGCCTTAAAGCCTTGCTCAACAACACCGCGCTGCTGTGGCAGGAAAATCTCGGCTGGCTCGGGGAGCTGCGCATCAGCCGGGCGCTGATCGTCGAACTGCAGCAGGTGCTGGGCACCTCCGCCGCCGCCGGCTACAAAACGCTGTATGTCCCGGCGCTGATCCCGTTCCTGCTGGTGGTGCTGCTGTGCATTCCGCTGTTCTGTCTGAATGGCGGCCAGGTGCGGCAAATGTTCAGCGAAACCGGCGGGCGCATCGCGCGGCCCTTTATCGCCCTGTTCGGCGCGCTGGTGATGGTCAACCTGATGATGCAGGGCGGCGACAACGCGCCGGTGATCCTGATCGGTAAAGCGCTGGCGGCGCTGACCGGCGAGAGCTGGCTGCTGTTCTCTTCGTTCCTCGGCGCGCTGGGATCGTTCTTCTCCGGTTCCAATACCGTTTCGAACCTGACCTTCGGCGGCATTCAGCAATCGATCGCCCAGAGCAGCGGCCTTGACGTCAACCTGACGCTGGCCTTGCAGTCTGTCGGCGGCGCCATGGGCAACATGGTGTGCCTGAACAACATTATCGCCGTCTGTTCGATCCTCGGGATCGGCAACGCCGAAGGCAAAATCATCAGAAAGACCGTACTGCCGATGCTGGCGTACGGCGGGATTGCGGCCGGTATGGCGGCGATCCTCACGCTCTGACTGACCACTCGTTATCGCAAGCAAGACAAGAAGGTAAACACTATGATCATCTCCGCGTCAACCGACTACCGGGCCGCCGCCCAGGCCAAACTGCCGCCGTTTCTGTTTCACTACATCGACGGCGGGGCCTACGCGGAGCATACGCTGAAGCGCAATACCGCGGATCTGGCCGATATTGCCCTGCGCCAGCGCGTGCTGCGCAATATGTCCGAACTCAGCCTACAGACCACGCTGTTCGGCGAGCAGTTGGCGATGCCGGTGGCGCTGGGGCCGGTGGGGCTGACCGGCATGTACGCCCGCCGCGGCGAAGTACAGGCCGCGCGCGCCGCGGCTAAAAAAGGCATTCCGTTCACGCTGTCCACCGTGTCGGTCTGCCCGATCGAAGAGGTGGCGCCGGCGATCGATCGGCCGATGTGGTTCCAGCTCTACGTGCTGAAAGATCGCGGCTTTATGCGCAATGCGCTGGAGCGCGCCAAGGCCGCCGGCGTGAAAACGCTGGTGTTCACCGTCGACATGCCGGTGCCCGGCGCCCGTTACCGCGACGCCCACTCGGGGATGAGCGGCCCTAACGCCGCTCTGCGCCGCGTGCTGCAGGCGTTTGCGCATCCGCAGTGGGCCTGGGATGTCGGCCTGCTCGGCAAGCCGCACGATCTGGGCAACGTCTCGGCCTACCGCGGCAAACCGACCAGCCTGGAAGACTACATCGGCTGGCTGGGCGCCAACTTCGATCCGTCGATTTCCTGGAAAGATCTGGAGTGGATCCGTGAATTCTGGGACGGCCCGATGATCATCAAAGGCATTCTCGATCCGGAAGACGCCAAAGACGCGGTGCGCTTCGGCGCCGACGGCATCATCGTCTCCAACCACGGTGGCCGCCAGCTGGACGGCGTGCTGTCGACCGCGCGCGCCATGCCGGCGATCGCCGACGCGGTGAAAGGCGACATTACCCTGCTGGCCGACTCCGGGATCCGCAGCGGCCTGGACGTGGTGCGCATGATCGCGCTGGGTGCCGACACCGTGCTGCTCGGCCGCGCCTTCGTCTATGCGCTGGCGGCGGCCGGCGAAGCCGGGGTGGCTAACTTGCTGGATCTGATCGACAAGGAAATGCGCGTCGCCATGACGCTCACCGGCGCGAAAACCATCGCGGAGATCAACGCCGGATCGCTGGTCAGAAACGCCTGAATCAAAGCGGCTGCACGCCTTCCGGGTAGGCGTTATAGCTCATCTTGCTGATGAAGGCCCCGGCCGGTGACACCAACACCCGGCCGGCGGCGTCCAGCCCGAGGAAGGTGCCAGTGCAGCGCCCGGAAATAAAGTCAAAGAAGAACACCGAGCACACCGGGATGATCTTTTCCCGGAAGGTGAACAGGAACATCTCGTCCTCAAACTTGTAGTAGGTGGCGTAGTCCATGTCGCCGTGGCCGAATTGTTCGCCGCGCAGGTTTTGCCAGGCGTAGCGCTCGGTGTTGACATAGAAATGTTCGTAATAGTGGTTGGGGCTGTAGACATTCAGCGTGCGATAGCCGATAAGCTCGCGGGTCAGATGCGGCGCGACGCCACCCGGCGTGGCGCCGACAATCCGGCCGACGTGGAAGCTTTGCTTGAGGCGGGATCCCTTTTCCACCGCCTGTTCCGGCAACAGCGTGCTGCGCACCAGCAGCGCCCGGCCGCTGTCACGATTGAGTACCAGCGTCAGGCACTCGTTGCCCGGCGACTGCAGCGGAATATTGAAGAAATAGCGCGCAGCTGAGGTTTGCACCTCTTCGTAAGCGTCCTCGCCGCTCTCCCCGCCCCAGGCCCACAGCACCCGCTGCCGATCGGCGCTGAAGCGCAACGTGATTTCCCCGCTGCTTTCAAAAGCGATCTGCAGCGTTTTGCCGCGCCAATCCTGGGTGCCCGGCAGCCGGTTAGTGTCGATACCGCGCGCAAAATCGTCGTAATTCTTCCAGTCCGGTTCAGCATTCTGATTCAGTACGGATTGTTCTGCTGACATCTTCGCTCTCCTTGATTGAATGGGATGAAAACCGCCTCAAACGTCGGCGACGCCCGCCGGTTTCACCGCTCTGCGGCTCACCACCGCAGGTGCAGTTTCATCGAGAAAACAACTCAGTACGCCGGCGCACACGGCGCCGGTAGCCGCCAGCCACATCACGCTGACCAGCCCATAGCGATCGGCGATCAGCCCGGCGATAAACGGCGCCAGACAGCCGCCAATCACCTCGCCAATCCCCATCACCAGCCCCAACGCGGTCGCGATGCGGGCCGGCGACACCGTTTCCGACGGGATGGTGGCCATAAACAGCGTGAAGCAGCCAAGGCCGGTATAAGACAGGAACACCAGCACGCCCAGCAGCCACGGGTTATCGACGTAGCTGAGGAACAGCGGGCAGCACACCGCCAGCAGCGAAAAGAAGATCAGCGTCGGCTTGCGGCCAAGACGATCGGAAATCGCCGGCACCGCCACGCCCCAAAACACCCAGGCGGCGCCGATGGCGCTCATGATGCCGCCCATCGTGCCCTCGCTGAAGCCACGGTCGGTCACCAAAAAGTTGGGGGTGAAGGTAATGATGATCATGAACCAGGTGACGAACACGCAGGAGATCAGAATGCACAGCGCTACGTTCTTGATTTTAAACAGCTCGCCGTAAGCGCCTTTGTTCGCCGCCTTGTCGGCCGCCGGCGCGGCGCTGAAAGCGGGATCCTTCTTGCCGTTCACATAACGATAGATCAGCCACGCCAGAATGATGCCCGGCACGGCGGTCAGGTGAAACGCCATGCTCCAACCCCACTTCTGCGCCAGATAGATGATCAGCGGCGGCGCGATAATACCGCCCAACAATCCCGGCGCCGCACCCTGGATCAGCCCCATATTGAAGCCGCGGCGCTGCGGCTGCGATTTTTCCACCATCAGCGATTGCGCGATCGGTAGCACCGGCCCTTCGGCGATCCCCATCAGCGCTCGGAAGATCAATAACATGGCAAAGCCGCTGACCAGCCCCGACAGCGCGGAGAACAGCGAAAACACCAGGATCGACAGGATCAGCATCGGTTTGCGGATATTAAAGCGATCGGCAATCGCCCCCAGCCCCGCGCCAGATAGCGCCCAAGTCAATGCCAGCACCGCCGACAGCGTGCCAAGATGCACGTTGCTCAGCTTCAAATCGGCGGCAATCATCGGAAACAGAAAAGAGATGGTCAGACGATCGACGAACACGCAGCCGAAAACGAAAAACAAAATGATCAGCAATCGATTCTCTTCGCTCAATCGCGAGCGCTGTCCTGGCGAATTATTCATAGCGTCATTGGTCCATAAGTTAACTTATAAATGGCGAGCGGCCATGGCATAAGTCGGTTAAGCGCTCGGCCAAGAGAGATATTGGCCATCGGTCACGATAACAACTCATTAACATGTTAATGATATAAACTTATCTCAAGCTACGGGCATGTCAAACGGCCGTTGAAAACGGCGGCGGATAGGCAATTCAGGTATTTTTCACAGAACGCGAATGACATGAAAATAAATCAACATTCTGTTTTTACTGATTTAAATAAAATTAAGCGGCACTTTTTACTTTTATCGAAAAAGCCAAAACGCGCTGATTTATAAACAGGTTAATAAATAAAACTTAACTCCTGCTTATAAATGGACGGTATTTCTCTTTTCATCAGCCGCATTACCCCACCCGCTTTATTATTTGAATCCTTTTGCTTTATAGCGGCCATAACGAGAACTATTAACTCCATTGTGTTAATCAATAATCACGCTATGACATTATCAATGCTGAATAATAATAAAAGCGCAGGCCGTGACAGGAATCACAAACAGACCGCCCCTTAACGCCCTGGTAGCGGGTTATTACCGGCGCGGCTAGCTTATGCCAACTCGATCCAACCCCGGATGGGAAAACAACGGCATGATAAGCGGCAGGTAACCAGCAAGGAGATGAATATGACGACAGCATTGACAAAAGCCGGTTTCTGGCGCAAAACCGCCGACTCTTCATCGCTGCGTGAGCCGCGCGTGCTGATTCGGGTCTACGTTGGCGAAGGTGAAATCGACCGCGCCATCGCGTTTTACGAGCAGTTGCACGGCGTAACGGCGGACATGCGCTTCGATTTTCCCGAGCATCGGCTGGTACTGGCGGCGGTGGGGCCGTATCTGATCCTGGAAGGGGCGGAAGAGCAGTTGCGCCCTTTCCGCAGCACCGTCGGCACGCTGCTGGTCGATGACATTTATCCCTACCACCAGCGGCTACAGGCCGCCGGCGCCGAGATTTTCTTCGGCCCGGTGGAGGTGCCCACCGGCGCCTGTTTCAATGCGCGCCTGCCGGACGGCACGATTGTCGAGTACGTGCATCACCGGCCGCGCGCGGGCGAATAAACCGCCTCAGGGCAGCGCCGGCTTCATGGCGTAACGGCGCAGATCCTTGCGCAGGCTGATCATGTACAGCACGATCACCGCCGAGAACGGCAGGCCGCACAGCACCACCGCGGTCTGCATCGCGCTGAAACTGCCGGCGTACAGCAAGCCGGCGCATACCAACGTGGTGACCGCTGCCCAGAACACGCGCAGCCAGGCCGGCGCGTCATCATGGGCGGAGCCGCCCTGGCAGGAGAGGTTGGCTATCATCAGCGTGCCGGAATCGACCGGCGTCAGGAACAGCACGAAGCTGATCACCACCACAAAGCCGGCGGTCAGTTGGGTATAGGGCAAGTATTCGAACAGCTTGAACACCGCCATCGGCGGATCGCTTTGCGCCACCTGTCCCAGGATCGCCTGCCCGCCTTCCAGCACCAGACTGATGGCGGTATTGCCGAAGATCGACAGCCACGCCAGCGTGAAGCCCAGCGGGATCAGCAGCACGCCGAAAATCAGTTCGCGAATGGTGCGCCCTTTGGAGATGCGCGCGATGAACAGCCCGACGAACGGCGCCCACGCCACCCACCAGGCCCAGTAGAACAGCGTCCAGGCGCCCTGCCACTGGCGCGCCTTGCCGTACAGATACATATCGAAGCTGCGGCTGACCAGCGAGGTGAGATAATCGCCGAGGTTCTGCAACATGCCGTTCAGCAGGTTCAGCGTCGGCCCGGCCAAAAACACGAACAGCAGCAGCAGGCACAGGAAGCCGACGTTGATGTTCGACAGCATGGCGATGCCCTTCTCGACGCCGGTGACCGCCGCCAGCGTGGCCACCACCATCATCACCACGATCAGCGCCAGCAGCACGCCGGTGCTTTGCGGGATGTCGAACAGATAAAACAGCCCGGAGTTCACCAGCAGCGCGCCGATCCCCAGGTTGGTCACCATCGAAATCACCGTCACCAGAATGCCGAAGCTGTCCACCAGATGACCGACACAACCGTGGGTGCGCTCGCCGAAGATCGGGTATAACGCAGAGCGCAGCGCCAGCGGCAGGCCGCGGCAATAGGCGAAATAGGCCAGCGCGGTGGCGATCAGCGCATACAGCGCCCAGCCGTGCAGCCCCCAGTGCAAAAAGGTCAGCGCCATCGCCTGTCGCGCCGCCTGCACGGTGCCGCCGCTGCCTTCCGGTGGCGACAGAAAGTGATCCAGCGGCTCATAGGCGCCGTAGTACACCAGCGCAATGCCGATGCCCGACGAGAACAGCATCGCCACCCACGAGGGATAACTGAACTGCGGTGGCTCGTCATCCTGGCTGAGGCGAATATGGCCGAAGCGCGACAGCGCCAGCCAGAACACGAATGCCATGCAGGCGACCATCAATAACATGTAGTACCAGCCGAATACGTCGGCGACCCAGCTTTGCGCGGCGTTCAGCCACAGTTTGCTGGCGGAGGGGAACAGAACGACCAGCGTTCCCAGCAGCAGGATCACCGCCGCCGAGCCGAAAAATACCGGAACATTCAATCTGACAGGTTCTTCGTCAAGCGATGGGGGAGTTTTTGTTGTCATTGGCAGGCTTCCATGATGCGAAAGACAGACGATTTAAATGCAACTTTTGGTTAACATATTATCGCCATTTATTTGACATTTTCGCAGCATATAGAGTATTGATTGACCGTTCAATCAATCAAATCCAAAGTGTGATTGGCCTATCAGTTGAGGAAAATATGTACCGAAGAGACATTCCGGAACAGCGTAAGGAGCAGTTGATTAACGCCGCCTTCGAGACCATTAACGTCGTCGGGCTGGCCGGCGTCACCCTGTCTCAGGTGGCGAAAGAAGCCGGGCTGTCGACCGGCATCGTCAGCCACTATTTTGGCGATAAAGAGGGGCTGCTGAGCGCCACCATGCGCAAAATCCTGCGCGACCTGCGCGATGCGGTGGCCGAGTGCCGCGCGCAGGCGGCAAGCGACAGTCAGTCACAGCTGTTCGCCATTATCCAGGGCAACTTCCACCCCAGCCAAACCAATGCCGTGTCCATGCGCGCCTGGCTCGACTTCTGGGCCGCCAGCATGCATCAGCCGGTGCTGCGCCGCCTGCAGCGCGCCAACGATCGGCGGCTCTATTCCAATATTTGCAGCCAGTTCCGCCGCGAGCTGCCGCTGCCGCAGGCGCGCGACGCGGCGCGCGGGCTGGCGGCGATGATCGATGGGCTCTGGCTGCGCGGCAGCCTGGCCGGCGACGAGACGGACCTGAAGCAGGACTGCCGCATCGCCTGCGACTACGTGATACAACGGCTCAAGGCCGCGCCATCGGCGGCGTGACCGCCTCCGTCAGTGTGGCTCCTGCTCTTCGCTGTACTGGGTTTGCCACATCGCGGCGTAGCGGCCGTTAGCCGCCAGCAGCGCCTCGTGCCCCCCGCGCTCGACGATCTCCCCCGCCTCCAGCACGATGATTTCATCGGCGTCCACCACGGTGGAGAGCCGGTGGGCGATCACCAGCGTGGTGTGGTTGCGGCTTACCTCGCGCAGGTGCCCCTGGATTTCGCGCTCGGTCTGGGTATCCAGCGCGCTGGTCGCCTCGTCGAACACCAGGATGGCCGGATTTTTCAGAATGGTGCGCGCGATCGCCACCCGCTGCTTTTCACCGCCCGACAGCTTCAGCCCGCGCTCGCCCACCCGGGTGTCGTAACCGTCGGGCAAACCGACGATAAAATCATGGATATGCGCCAGCCGCGCCGCCCGCTCGATTTCTTCATCGCTGGAGCCGGTTTTGCCGTAGCCGATGTTGTAGCGCAGCGTATCGTTGAACAGCACCGTATCCTGCGGCACGATGCCGATCGCCTGCCGCAGGCTGGCCTGGGTCAGTTGGCGAATGTCCTGGCCGTCGAGGGTAATGGCGCCGCCCTGCACGTCGTAGAAACGGAACAGCAGGCGCGACAGCGTGGACTTGCCCGCGCCGGAGGCGCCAACCACCGCCACCGTGTGGCCCGCCGGAATGGTAAAACTCACCTGCTTGAGGATCGGCCGCCGCGTGTCGTAACCGAAACTGACCGCGTCGAACCGCACTTCGCCGCGATCGAGACGCAGCGGCTGTGCATCCGGGCTATCGACGATCTCACGCTTTTCTTGCAGCAGATCGAACATGTTCTCCATGTCGATCAGCGCCTGGCGCACCTCGGAATAAATAAAGCCGAAGAAGTTCAGCGGCTGATACAGCTGCAGCAAATAGGCGTTGACCAGCACGAAGTCGCCGACCGTCATCCTCCCCTGGGTAATGCCCTGCGCCGCCATGGCCATCATCACGATCAGTCCGATCGAAATAATGGCGGTTTGCCCCAGGTTGATCGCCGTAAAACTGAATTGGTTCTTGATGGCGGCGTATTCGTACAGCCGGCGCGACAGGTCGAAACGCTCGGCCTCGAACGCTTCATTGCCGAAGTACTTCACGGTCTCATAGTTCAGCAGGCTGTCGATGGATTTGCTGTTGGCGTCGGCGTTGGCCTTGTTGAGCTCGCGGCGAAAGCGGGTGCGCCAGCTGACCGCCAGCACGGTAAACAGGATGTAGCAGCCGACCGTCGTCAGGATCGCCAGCGCGAACCAGCCGTTCAGCATGTGCCACATGATCGCCGTGACCAGCGAGAGCTCGAACAGGATCGGCACGATGGAGAACAGCAGCCGCGACAGCACCGTGGACACCGCCTGGGTGCCGCGCTCGATGGACAACGACAGCCCGCCAGTCTGGCGCTCCAGATGGAAGCGCAGGCTCAGCGCATGCAGCTGGCGAAACACCCGCACGCCCAGCAGGCGCGTGGCGTTCTGGCTGACGTGGATGAACATCACGTTGCGCAGTTCCTCAAACAGCGCGCCGCCCACCCGCGCTACGCCATAGGCGACGATCAGCCCCAGCGGCACCGCCAGCATTTTCGCCGTCTCGCCGCTCAGCGCATCGACCATCGCTTTGTAGGCCAGCGGCACCAGCGTGGTGCTAACTTTGGCCGCCACCATGAACACGAAGGCCACCACCAGATACCCGCGCAGCCGCGGGTTGTCTTTCGGCCACAGGTAGGGCAGCAGGAATTTCAGCAAACGGGAACGATCCATCATGTAATATTCATCTTCTCGGTCGGGATCGCGGCGCACGGCCGCGTGGGGGTTATGAGTTTGGCCTGGCCGGCGGCGAACGCCGCAGCCATCCCGTTTTCCTGCGGCGGCAACTCAGCATCATCCGTCAGGAGAAGCAGCGGCGGCTCGGGCAAAGTTCAGGCATGGAGGAGACAATCACATGACCCAGACGTATGCAAAGCGCTTTGCGCAGGTCTTTGACTATATCGACCGCCACCTGGACGAGGCGCTCACCGTCGAAAAACTGAGCGAAGTGGCCCACTTTTCGCGCTTTCACTTTCAACGCCAGTTTAGCGCGTATTGCGGCATCTCGGTGTGGCGTTATATCCAGTGGATGAGGCTCAAACGCGCCTCGTACCGCCTGGCGTATAACCCACTGGAGCCGGTGATTGACATCGCGCTGGACGCCGGTTTTCAAAACCCGGAGTCCTTCAGCCGCGCCTTCAAACAGGCGTTCAGCCAAACGCCAAGCCAGTTTCGCAAACGGCCGGCCTGGATCGATTGGCAGCAGCGCTTTCCCGAGCCGAAACACACAAGGAAACAACCCATGAAGGTAGACATTGTCGACTTCCCGGCCACGCCGGTGGCGATGATCGAACATCGCGGCCCGTCCGCGCTGGTCAACGAAACCGCCGCACGCTTTATCGAGTGGCGCAAAACCAGCGGCCTGTCGCCGGTCAGAAGCAGCCGCACTTACGGCATCGCACCGCACGATCCGGCCACCACCGAAGCGCAGGACTTCCGCTTCTTCATTTGCGGCGAGGTCACTGCGCCGATCCCCGAAGACAACGCCTTCGGCGTGGTGAACAGCACGCTGCCGGCCGGACGCTGCGCGGTGCTGCGCCATCACGGCTCGCTGGATGGGCTGTCTGAAAGCGCTCGTTATCTCTACAGCGAGTGGTTGCCGAACAGCGGCGAGGAACCGCGCGATTTTCCGCTCTATTTCCACTACCACAACTTTGTGCACGAGGTGGCGGAATATGAACTGGTGACCGATCTTTACCTGCCGCTGAAGTAACAAAAGTCAGGCTCCTCACGGAGCCTGACTGACGTCAACAGGACGGCGACGATCCCTGCGGCGGCAGATAACGCTGCGGATCGAGCGCGGTGGCGCGGTAGCGGATCTGGAAGTGCAGGAATACCGAATCGGTGCCGGTGCTGCCCATGGTGCCGATCTTCTGCCCCGCTTTCACATCCTGACCGTTGCGCACCAGCGTGGTGTCGTTGTGCGCATAGGCGGTAATGAAGTCCTCACCGTGCTTAATCATGATCAGATTGCCGTAGCCGCGCAGCTGATTGCCGACGTACACCACTTTGCCCTTGGCGGAAGCGTAGATCGGCTGGCCGCGCTTGCCGGCGATATCGATGCCCTTGTTGCCGCCGTCGGAATTGGAGTACGCCTGCACGATCCGACCGCTGGTCGGCCAGCGCCAGCAGCGGGAAGCGCCCGGCGGCGGCGTTTGTTTGACGATTGCGGCGGAAGACGACTTTTTACGGCGCGTAGCGGCGGTTTTGGCCGGCGCGCTGCCGCTCAGCCGCAGTTTCTGCCCTACCTCGAGGCTATAAGGCGGACGAATTTTGTTGATTCTGGCCAGCTCGCTGACTTCACTGTCGGTGATCCAGGCGATGTAATACAGCGTATCGCCCCGTTTGACGGTATAGGTTTTGCCGGAATAACTGCCCTTAGGCAGTTTGTCATAGTCGCGGTTATAGGTGTTTTTGCCCGAACACCCGGCCAACAGCAGCCCCAATGCCAAACACACCGCCACGCGGCGCCACCCTGCCAGTTTGCTTCCTGTGCTCAAATCCTGTCCCCAGTCGTCGTTTCGGTTCTGATACGCGTCAGCCGCACAGTGTAACATTTGCGCCGGGTCAGTCAAAAACCCCCAGACGGTCTATGCTAAACAGGTAAGGATGACTGATTAATTACCCAACGACGAAATGGAGTACTGTCATGTTGAACCTCGACCGCAATAATCTGCCCCTCCTGAGCGAAGAGCTGCTCAAAAAGCAACACACCACCCTGCTGATCATCGCCTTCCTGCTGCTGGCGGGCGGCATACTGTGCCTGGTCAATCCTTTCGCCTCCGGCGCGGCGCTGAGCATCGTAGTCGGCATCCTGCTGCTGTTGAGCGGCGCCGGGCTGATTATCGCCATGATCGCCAACCGGGCGCAGAATACCTGGCCGATGATCGGCGGCATTTTGCTGGGTGTGGCCTACCTGATTATCGGCTATGTGTTCATCACCAGCCCGCTGGCGGGCATTCTGGCGCTAGCGGTGTACCTCGCCGTACTGTTCGCGCTCGGCGGCATCGCGCGCCTGGCGGCGGGCTACATGCGCCGCGGGCTGCCGGGCAACTGGCTGCAGTTCGTTATCGGCGTGCTCGATTTGATCATCGCCTGGATGCTGATCGGCTCAGGCCCGGCGGCGTCGGTCACGCTGGTGACGGCGATCGTCGGCATCGAGATGCTGGTCAGCTCCTTTGCGTTGTTCCAGGCGGCGAATCTATTTAAGCGCACCTGACTCTCCGCTTCCGCCGCCCGACAACGGCGGCGGTTTTCACCGTGTTCACGCTATTTCCTCCTACACTGAGAAGAAAAGCTTATACAACAGGTGGAAAAATGACCTCTCTCACCGGCCTGATCGCCAGTCACAAGCTGATTTTCTCTGAACATCCCTTCCTGAGTTATGTCCGAGACAGCCGCATACCGGTTCAGCGCCGGCTGGCATTTTTACCCGCTATGTCGCATTTCGTGATGAGTTTTTCCGATCTGAACAAGTATGCGTTGCCCTTTCCCCAGCCCAAAGATCCTCTGGAACACGCGGTCAACACCCATGCTCAGGAAGATTCACACCATTGGCCGTGGTTCTTGCACGATCTGCAAACCCTGTCGTTAAATACGCCAACCACGCTGGTCGATAGCCTGCGCTTTCTGTGGTCGGATCAACTACAGGCCAGCCGCCGTCTGGTGTATCAGCTGTTCGCACTCACCGCCAACAAGCCCGCAAAGCAGCGGATTGTGGTGATTGAAATGATCGAATCCGTCGGCAACGCCGTATTTACCACCGTTAATCAAGTGGTCAGCGAGGCCCGTATTCCATTGAAATACTGCGGCGATCTGCATCTCAGCAGAGAGACCGGGCACGCGATAGGTAGCCACGGCGAACTGCTCGACACGCTGACGTTTTCCCGGGAAGAAGAACAGGGAGCGCGGGCAGCGATAGAGAGCGGTTTTCAGGCGTTCAGTTCGTTCTTCAGCGAATTGGCAGCCTATGCCCGCGTCAAATAGGCGGCACGGCCGCTGCACTGGCCATTAGCCTCTGCCATTTCCCCCTCATCTCGCCCCCTTATTGGGTCGCCCGCGAACGCGGGCGTTCACCCCACTTTACGACCGCCGTCACACCTCGCCACCGCCAAATTGCGTTGGTTATAGAGTCGTCTACAATTCAATCGAATTACCCCCTACAACATCAGAAATTATTATTATTAGAGGTGATTATGTTACAGAAACACGAAAACGTAATAAGTATGACTGTACTAAGCCCGCAAGCCACCCAACAACTGATGCCTTCGTTTTCCTCCTTGCCCCACACGCAACACGCCGACGGCAAATATCGCCTGCGCCGTTATTCGGTCGTTAAATACCTCAACCCCAACGTCGCCGAAGTGGGGCCACGCACCTTCATGCAGTCCGATCAGATCAACCACTTCCAGGGCAACGTGGTGCGCCGCTTCGAGCCTATCGACAGCAATGTGCTGCAGAGCGCCGGCATGGCGGAGATGTGCAACCTGTTTGCAGAAAGCAACGAGCTGCCGGAAGGCGCCGAGATTGAGATCCATCAGATGCGCGTGGTCGCCATCGAGAAAGACACCCAGGTGGCGCCGGAAGGCATTCACCAGGACGGTTTCGACCATATCGCGATGATCGCCATTCACCGGCACAACATCGTCGGCGGTGAAATCATGCTGTACGACGACAGCCACCACGATCCCTTCTTTAAAAAAGCGCTGGCGGACGGTGAGGCCGTGCTGCTGGCGGACAGCAAACTGTGGCACAACGCCACGCCGATCAACGCCGTGAACCCAACTGAGGAAGGGCATTTGGATCTCTTCGTCCTCACCGCGCGGGGAGAGAAAGCATGACCTTTACGCCCGAGCTCGCCCGACGCCAGTTCAGCGCCCTGTCCCAGCAAATCGACGGCAAACCGGCGATCTTTTTCGACGGCCCCGGCGGCGCACAGGTTTCACGGGGCGTGCTGGAAAAAATGACGGACTACCTGGGGAAATACAACGCCAACCTGGGTGGCCACTACTTCTCCAGCCGGGTCACCGGCGAGGTGATGGGCCAGGCGCGAGAATCGGTGCGCGCCTTGTTAAATGCGCCGTCACCCGACAACATTGTCTTCGGCATGAACATGACCACGCTGACTTTCCATCTCAGCCGCATCATCAGCCGCGACTGGCAGGCCGGCGATGAGGTCATCGTCACCGCGCTCGATCACTACGCCAACGTCTCCAGCTGGCAGCAGGCCGCCGCCGACAAAGGAGCCGTGGTTCATCAGATACCGCTGGAGAGCGCAGACTGTTCTCTCGACGCCGCAAAGGTGTGTGAACGCATCAACGCCAACACTCGCCTGGTGGCGGTCAGCTATGCCTCCAACGTCACCGGCAGCATCGTCGATATCAAAACCATCGTCGAAGCCGCGCATCAGGTCGGCGCGCAGGTGTATGTCGACGCCGTGCACTATGCGCCGCACAACCTGATCGACGTGCAGGCGCTGGGCTGTGATTTCCTGGTATGCTCCGCCTACAAGTTCTTTGGCCCGCACGTCGGCATGGCCTACCTTGCGCCGCAGTGGCTGCAACGCCTGCGGCCCTATAAAGTCGAGCCGGCCACCGACGTCGGCCCCGGCCGTTTCGAGACCGGCACGCAAAGCTTCGAGGCGCTGGCCGGCGTCGCGGCGGCGATCGACTATCTGGCGCAGTGGGGCACGCCCGGCGCGCCGTTAAGGCAGCGCTTGCAGGAGAGTTTCGCCGCCTACCACCAGCATGAAGAGGCGCTGTGCCGTCACTTTTTGCAACGGCTGCAGCAACTCGACGGCGTGCGGCTCTACGGCCATTCACAGGCGGACAGCGCGCGCCGCACGCCAACCTTCGCCCTGACCTTCAGTGGCCAGACGCCTGACGCAATCGCCCGTCATCTCGGGCAGCACAACATCTGCGCCGGCAGCGGGCATTTCTATGCGCTGGGCCTGATCCAGCAGTTGGGGTTACAGGACGGCGGCGTGCTGCGCATCGGCATGATGCACTACAACACCCAGAGTGAAATAGACACGCTGTTTAAAGTGATCGCCGAAGATATCCTCAGTTAACTCGCCACATCGGCCCGCTCACCTTATTGAGCGGGCCGCACAGCGCCACATATTTCGCAGGCCATATCGGTCAAACAACAGACGCCTTCACCAACGCTGCCCATCGCGCAACGCCGGGGGTAGAATACAGAGGATTTTATTTTAGAAATGGATTTTTACTTTGCGAAAATATGCAGTTATCGCCGCCGCGTTGATGATGTCTTCCTGCGCCACGCCGGAGAAATGGGAAGCGCAAACGGCAACCCCAACGCCCCTCGAAGCGGCCAGAACCCACTGCCGGCAAGCAGCCGAACAGCGCTATCCCGTCAGCCTGTCTTTGCACACCAGCTCACCGGCCTTCTCCTCCATGACGATCAACGGCACGGAGATCCCCAACGCCGGTGGCGGCGCCTTTCCCTCGGACAGCAATGCAATGCGCAGAACAGAACACGTTAATGCCTGCATGAAATTGGAAGGATGGGAAAATAAAAATAAGGTGACGGGGTTATTGGCATTTTTATTTAACTAACGGCAACACGGAATAACTCGGAATTACCGCACTCAGGCAGCGGTAATTCCGCCCTATTGACCGACACCGACAGCCTGACTATTTTGCTACGATATAACAGGTTACACCTCTCCTCCATTCAGGGCGATAATCAAACAAATGGAATAAATCAATTTATGAGTGAGAAAGACACCCCCCTAAAAAATCCGCAAAGCCATATCAACAAAGCGGTATTCTTCACCTCTGCAGTCCTCATTTTTCTTCTGGTCGCGTTCGCCGCCTTTTTCCCCGACGTCGCTGACAAGAACTTCAAACTTCTGCAGCAACAAATCTTCACCAACGCCAGCTGGTTTTATATTTTGGCCGTAGCGCTGATTTTGCTCAGCGTGACGTTTCTGGGGCTTTCCCGCTACGGCGACATCAAACTCGGCCCCGATCATGCGCAACCCGATTTTCGCTACCACTCATGGTTTGCCATGCTGTTTTCAGCGGGGATGGGCATCGGCCTGATGTTCTTCGGCGTGGCAGAACCGGTAATGCACTATCTTTCGCCGCCGGTCGGCACGCCCGAGAGCGTCGAGGCGGCCAAACAGGCCATGCGCCTGACCTTTTTCCACTGGGGGCTGCACGCCTGGGCGATCTACGCCATCGTGGCGTTGATTCTGGCCTTCTTCAGCTATCGGCATGGCCTGCCGTTGACCCTGCGCTCTGCGCTTTATCCGATCATCGGCGACCGCATTTATGGCCCTATCGGCCACGCCGTCGATATCTTCGCGGTCATCGGCACCGTATTCGGGGTCGCGACCTCGCTGGGTTATGGCGTGTTGCAGGTCAACGCCGGGCTTAACCACCTGTTTGGCGTGCCGATCAACGAAACCGTTCAGGTGATCTTGATCGTGGTGATTACCGGGTTGGCCACCATTTCCGTGGTTTCAGGGCTGGAGAAAGGCATACGCTTTCTGTCGGAGCTGAACCTTGGCCTGGCGCTGTTGCTCCTGGCCTTGGTCTTGCTGTTGGGGCCAACCGTTCTGCTGTTGAAATCCTTTGTGGAAAATACCGGCGGCTATCTGTCCGAGCTGGTCAGCAAGACGTTCAACCTGTATGCCTATGAGCCGAAATCCAGCAACTGGTTAGGCGGATGGACGCTGCTCTATTGGGGGTGGTGGCTCTCCTGGTCGCCTTTCGTCGGTATGTTCATCGCACGAGTTTCCCGCGGCCGAACCATCCGCGAATTTGTCACGGGCGTGCTGTTCGTCCCGGCCGGCTTCACCCTCATGTGGATGACGGTGTTCGGCAACAGCGCCATTTACCTCATCATGGAAAAGGGCGCGACAGACCTCGCCGCTACGGTACAACAAGACGTGGCGCTGGCGTTGTTTAACTTCCTGGAGCATTTCCCGTTCTCCAGCGTGCTTTCGTTTATCGCCATGGCGATGGTTATCGTCTTTTTCGTCACCTCCGCCGATTCCGGCGCCATGGTCGTGGATACGCTGGCTTCGGGCGGCTCCAGCAACACACCGGTCTGGCAACGCATTTTCTGGGCGTCGCTGATGGGCATCGTCGCCATCGCCTTGCTGATCGCCGGGGGGCTCAGCGCGCTGCAAACCGTCACCATCGCCAGCGCATTGCCTTTCTCGGCCATCTTGCTGGTCTCCATTTACGGCTTGCTTAAGGCGCTGCGGCGCGATCTGACCAAGCGCGACAGCCAAAATATGGCCACCATCGCCCCCACCGCCGCCCGCAACCCCATTCCTTGGCAGCGCAGGCTGCGCAATATCGCCTATCTGCCAAAACGCTCGCTGGTTAAGCGCTTTATGGATGAGGTCATCCAGCCTGCCATGACGCTGGTGCAGGAAGAGCTGAGTAAACAAAACACGCTCAGCAGCATCAACGCCACTGCGGAAGACCGCATTCGTTTCGAGGTCGATTTGGGCGATGAGCTTAACTTTATCTATGAAGTCAGACTGCGCGGCTACAGTTCGCCGACGTTCGCTCTGGCCGGGCTGGATAACGATGAACAGCAAGCCGAGCAGCACAAGTATTATCGCGCGGAGATCTACCTGAAAGAAGGCGGCCAGAACTACGATGTCATGGGCTGGAATCAGGAGCAGTTGATCAACGATATTCTTGACCAGTACGAGAAACACCTGCATTTCTTGCATCTGGTTCGCTGAATGCCGACATGCCGTCCCCCGGGGCGGCATTTTTTTGCCCCGCTTTCTTCACCACAGTGCTGATGATGCGGTTGGAATGGCGGACAAACAGAAACAGCGCTTTATGAGCAAAGGATTGGTTCGGGATAACGTTTCGAAGAATCAGGATGTTTTCAAGAGGGAGTGGAGGTGAAGGGAGTAGAACGCCATAGCAAAAACCCAGTCAAACCGGACTTCATAGACTTTATAAAAACCAAACTACACACATTTCTATACACATTAGTTTTTGCTTGGGCCTCTGCCCTCACGTCTTTCCTGTCTCAATGGTCCTAGCGGGTAAGATCTGAATTGGCAAAAAAATGTGTATATATACAGAAACTGTGTCAGTTCAGTTGGTTCGGTTGGTTCACAGGCATCTAACCCTTACCGCGCCTGGGTTTGACTGAACCAACACACGCGAAGAAATGTTGGTTCAGCCCAGAGAGATGTTGGTTCACGTGGTTACACATGCTTTTTTCGTCTCGGAATTGCGGCAGGCAACCCTTCGACCCACCGATCGATGGCTTCTCGATTATAAAAACACATACTGTTACTCCTTGGGTGTCCGTCGGGAGATAGATGCTTATACTCTCGCCCTTCCATCCATGACTGCTCACGAGCCGTTTTGATCGTGTTTTTCTTCAGGCCTGTGATGGTCATTAAAACTGACTCAGATACCCACTTATTGGGTACCAATTGAATTATTTGCATTTCGTCCATATCCACTCCGTAGCCCAATTAGTACCAATGACGATGGTAGAATCTTTAACCTGCTCCATCCCCTTACCGTAACCTTACCGACGTGCATTTTTTCACTTTGCCAAAAAACTTGCCGTAATATTGACCTGCTCACCGGCCCAATTTATTTAAGATGAGTTTAATCGTTTATGAGGCTCTCAAAGTCACTCGGAGCCAAGCGGGGCACGGGTTAGGAGTTGTTGATGTTGCTTCACTTGGGGATATTCTGTCTAAAGCATTCCAAAATTTAGCGGCCTACGGTTGCCACGCTGAAATCCTGTTTTCGGCGGATACCAGAGTGGATACCTCACGCTTGGATACCAAGCTTTCAGTGCGAACCATTATTGCTAACTTTGGTGAGAACCGCCAAAAGGTATTCTTCCTGTGTGTTTTGTATTGGTTCAGTGCAAATCACCTCGTTTTACGCGTACTGGTCGCGAAACTCAACCTGCCAAGGAAGGTTCCATCACTATCTAGCATGCCTTTAAATTCAGCCACCGGCCACGTATAACGTCGTTATACAGCAGTACACTGTATGGCTACCAACTGGCTATTGAGGTGCGAGTGTGGGCAAATCCAACTTAGTGGCGTTCCGGGTTCCGGCAGATTTACAGGATGCCTTTAATCAGGCTGTGTCGGCGTCAGGTGGCAATAAATCGGCTTGGCTGGTCGATGCCATCAGAAGCAAACTAAATCGCTCTGTGGCTGATTCTGATAAGCGTATGCTGGCGCTGGTGGAGCGAATGGAAACGGCAACAGCGGCGCTGATTGTCGGGAGGTCTGGTATACCTCCACACCCGTACAATGAAAAGGCTGTTATTGCTATTGTGGTGCAGACTATCGGGGATGGTTTGGACAATGGCCGAATCATCGCTGAACGGTTGAATGACGCGGGTTATCAGACAAAGGCAGGCAAGGCATAAAGATATTTACAGCGCCAAGAAGCGGCAGGGTAATAATGCCGAAAACTTACTACCCCCCCCCTCAATTAATCATTATTCAACTGGGTAAATATTGTGATACCGCTCATACCAGATGAGGTAAAAATGGCCGTGTAATTCTATTCCCCATGCCCTCTTGGTATTGCCTAGTCTAAACCTAAAGATAGTTTCAAATTGGTCATATTTTAATTCAAGCCATCGGCCAACTGCGTCATCACAAAGCTGAGTAATATCATGATCATGATGCATGAGATGCCCTGAGTCCGATGACATGTTTTGTATCTCACGCCAATCCAGTCCCTCAAGATTGTTCATGCCAGATAGCAATGGCTGTCCCCATTCTTGGTCGGTCCAACATCTTGATTCCCCCCAGCTCCAATCACCAGCACGATCTGCATGCCTGGCGCACCATGTCATCTGTAAACCGAAACGGGAGCCTGTAGCATTCATCGAAGGTTGCTTTGGCACTTCAAGTGAACCGATAACTGGCCCTATTATTGGTATTTTCTCAGTGTCTGGGATAAATAGAATTTTCGGAGTACTTGCCGGTTCAGATTCAATAAAAGCAGCAGCCAATCGAACGGACTTTTCCTTCCGCTTATTTTCTCTGGCTTGCTTTCGCTCTTGGCGTGATTGTTTTCCTGTCATGACTACAGAGATGAATAATATTCAGCCATAGATGCTTTGGTGATGGTTTCTGAGCACTGAGCCATAGGTGCAAGCTCACCTCTCGCCTGCTTCCATGGGTCCTCTTTATGAGTCAGATTACTTAGCCACTGAGCCGTTTTATCGCCATAGAATTCAAGTACTTTATCAATGGTCTCCCGGTGGTATTCTGGCAGAACGTCAGGATTGCCATCCTCGAACAAATCAGTAGAAACTTTGAACATTCCACGGTGGCGAATATACAAATTTTTGTTAACCGGGCCATTTGCCCAGGCCTCAAAATCCTCCGCAAAAATCTCCTCTTCATCCCAGACAAGTGCCCACGCTTGGCTGTAATAAGCGAGTTTTTGAAGTTTCATTGCGGTTATTTCACCGGTTTTATCCAGTATGTATTTGGCGGTATCAATCACGCTTGCCATAGTCTACCCCTCTGATAGTTATTATGCCCGCATCAATGTAGCAAAGCGAAAAATGAAGGTTGGTCGCAGCCATAACTCCTCCCCTGTTCACTATCAGTTATCACTGTTCGCTATCCCTCCACGACAGTATAACAGCCTAGCGCACAATATCACGAGCTATCAATAGGCGTCAGGATAACTCAGTGGACATCGCCAGGGCATAAAATGACGCTTACCAAGGAAGCACACAACTGACTTCAAATCGCCATAGGAAAGTTACCGCCTCGGTACTGACTTCTTCCACTGGTAGGCCGGTGTGTTCATCCTCTGCCGATGCCTCTCCTTCGCTACCAATGTCATAGCAACCCTCGTGCGCAGCTCTAGTATGTCCTTCCGGGCCAGGCTGATGCCATTCTTTTGGCCGGATAGGAAATGGTCTGTTCTATATTTGATGGTCTAGCATGGCGTGTCACCTTTTGCTCTCTTAGCTTCCAACCAGCGATAGAAGCCCTCTAGCTGCCTCGCCTTGCCCTCAACCACCATGGAGCTTGCATTGTCCATTGCGTATATAGAGCGCAACTTGCAGGGGGTAGGCTCCAGACAGAACATTCACCCTTACCACTGTTACAGTCACGCCGTCGCCAAGCCGCCTGCACTTTTGCAGTCTGGACCCGGGCCTAGGCACTACAGCTTACTTTACCGCTACAATTCTGGACTGATTTCCTCAGCACTTGGTGTGTCGAAGCTTTTGCCATGAAGTCATCTGGCAACTGCTCAATCCCCTGGGGAGCACTCTTAGTCTCTTTGATTAGCCTTGATGTACTTTGATGTTCCTTGATAAGCCTTGATGTGTAAGATTTGGTTAATTAATCACCAACCATCATCTCGTTCTATAGCCTTTGCTGTTTCAAGAGCTATCGCCTTTTGGAGCAATTCCATGCAGTAAGAACCACGTTCACTTTCAAGAGCACGCCATCTTGAAGTTTTGGTTGTATGTGGACGGTAACGAAGCCGTATAACTGTGCGGAAATCAGGAGATTTTATATGTTTGGGAACAATAGCAAAATGCCCCTTTTCTTTAAGGTCAAAATGTCGGTTGGATTCTCTTTGCAATTGCTCAAATAAATCTTCTACTACACTTTTTCCATAGGATGGGCCGACAATCTCAGCGTCATCAAAAGAAGCCTCATAGACATAACCATAGGCATCTATTAAACCCATGCTTCGAAGCTCCCTCATGCCATCCACGAAGGAATCAAAAGATGTCACGTTATCAATAAGTAGCTCTGAACGAGCATACCAAGGCCAATTGTACTCATAACCCAAGTCAGTACAGCTAAAAACGGACATGATGTCATTTGTATATAGGCGGGTTACATTTATATCTCTAACCCTCTTCGTCATATCGATAGGCATGCCGCCATCGTTATCTAGATCGTGTATTGAATAAAGTTGAATGAACAAGCGTAGTAGTTGCACATCGTGCATTTGCCGAAGACGGCGGACCGGGGCAATCTCATCACCGACGCCATCAACAATAGAGTTTGGCAGGAAAATGTAGTCATCTTCTACATCTGATATCTGGATTTTGTATTGAGGGCGTGAACCTGATTTAACCTGCTCAACTAAATTGTGTCCAATCAAGAGTAGCATAGCATCAGATGCTCTTTTTCTGGTTATTCCAGCATAGTCAGCAATTGCGTTGTGGCTCCATGAAGTTGTCGCGTTGTCCCTGCCCGATCCCCTTGCAATTACAAGTAATGAAACCGCCGCATTCAGACTGATCTCACAAGCCGATAAGAACACAGTTCGGTCAATGATAAAAATGCCATCGTTCTTTTTCCCTGCCATCATGAAATACCTCAAATGGCAGCGAACGAGTGGCCAATAGCGCTAAAAACCGCTAAAATGACACTGTACGACACCATGTTACACTCAGTACTTACGCCCCTGTTTAGCCTGCCAGCTCTGGGGCGCCCCTCTTTAATCCGCTATCGATTCTATCAAAAATATTTCCTTATCGCCTCGATGCTAGCTTCTACCACTGGTAGGGCAGACCACCCTAGTTATCTCCTGGCTATGTGTAAGCCAGGAGAACGCTAAGATGGAGTAATAATAGATATTCGCTTTTCCCCGTCATTCATCAGATTCAAAAGCTGTCACTGATTGACGATATTTACCGCTTGGAGCAGAGTTTCAATTCCGCTTAGTTCTAACAGCCAGTATCTGCTTCAGTTTTTTTGCAGAATCTCTAGCACGCATGGTTACTTCACCTTTGTTTTCACTACCTATTTCTTCACTGCTGTTACTTAATGGTTGTACCTGATAACAAGGGTTCACTAACGCATCTCTAAGTGCTTCGGGAGTAATCAGGTAGGGAGACTTCGGCTTATCAGGGTCTTTTCTGGTTGCTTTAAGACGACCAGCCTCTATCCATTTCCTTGCCGTCACTCTTGATACTCCTAATAACTCGCATGCTTCATTTAGCGTTAGGCTTTGCTTTACCATGTTCCTCTCCGTGGCTCGCTACACTCGAACCATATCCATTGTAGCTTTACTTACAAAATGCAAAATTTGCAGAAGCGAACCAGTTTGCTGGGCTAGATGCTTAGAGATGAAGTCTGCCGCCAGGTAAAGACAGCTATAACTAGGGCACGATATTTAAAGTGAGCGAAAAATCCAGCACAGCAATAGGCTATCTGCGTGGTGTTTTTGGCCGCTCCCATTGATAGGTGTTGGAGCTCATGAGTTGCTTATGCCTGGAGGTTGCCGCCAGCGCGTTTCTAATATCATTGCGAATAGTGTAGAGCGTGTACCGGTCAATTTGTTCACCGTTCTGTTTGGCGATTTCAATCACAGCCATTTCTAACTTCTGGCGATCAATCATAAATCCTCTCCAACTCTGGGCTTAGCAAAACTTAGCACTGCATAGCCACAATCTTCAATCGGCCGACTCCTCGACTGATTACCATGATGGCAAAGGACAAAAATGTCCTCTGGAAGGTTTCCCCCCAAAAGAGAGGTTACCAAAAAAGTTACCACGAAAAAGACGGTCTCAGAGCGAACGTAACGACATCCTTAGGGTGATCTTAGGGTTAAAGCTAGATAAGCCGCAATAAAGCTGGTGGTTATTTCTTCGCATAGTGACCCCACAAAAATCTTGTCAGACGCACAATTCTTCATCCTGACTTGATGCCAGTGGTAATACATCTAAATAGACGTGTCCAAATCTGGACGCATCTTTGCCTAGCGGTGCTTTTATGGACTCGCAAAACTCACGCAGATCTAACATAACGATGTCCGATAAATCTTCCTCGCGTAGTGATCACCGATAAATCTTCTGCTCGCGTGGTGATGGTGGAAAAACCTTCGCGCGCGTGCGTACTGTTGCATAAAGTCTTCATGCAATAATCCATCTAATCTTTTTGGGCCATAATAGGTAGCGCTTAACATTTCAGTGGGAAAATTTCATCTGTATAATCGCGCGCGCGCGTACTGGTGGCGAAACTCCCACTGGCGCGTCTTGCGGGCCATTGCTGGCGATTAACAATGCTATGGCTAGCTTTGGCGGGTTAGGTTTTACTCTCGTATAACTAGTTTTTGCTGATATGGTCTATCCATATCTTTCTACTTAAGAAATCCATTTTTGTGAGGGGGGTAGATTGCCATGATCGCTGCCGTGGTTGTATGTATCGTTTTATGCGCCATTCTTCTGCTGCTGGTTAGCATCCAGGCCAAGACCATTGCTTGCCAACAAACAGTAATTTCCGACTTAAAGGAGCGAGTCGAATCGCTGGAAGGGAAGGAAAGAAAAAGCGATGACAAGATATCTCAGGTTTTGCAAAACCTATCTGAAGTCGAGGGGGTAGCTAAGGCTGCGCATGATTCAGCCTCGAGCCTATCAAGCAAGATGAACAAGCTTTCCTCCATCCTGCCTAGCTCGTAGCCATCCTTGGCCGATGATTAATAACTATCGCCCTCAGCCTCACCAGATAGCCAGCCAATTATTCCCACTCTGGCTATCTTTGCCTTCTCTGTTGCTGGTAGCGCCCTGTAGAACTCTTTCCACGCTGGCATAGCTGCTATTCTTTTTTCAAAATGGCTTGATGCTACATTTTGCTTTGCCTGGCTTTTGCTGGTCTTGGCTGCGTTAACCATGTCTCGCCATACTGGACTTACCATCAAGTCTTGAGCGGCCTGGGCTCCAGTTTTTCTTGAAGCGGCTTTAGCTCCCATGTGAGCAGCTATCGAGGTATTAAGCACCGGCCCTACAACTGGCACATGCCCCATCGCTGTTGCGATTAGAGACATTTTCCCATGCTTGGAAAGCTGGTCAATAAACCCGCCTGGCTGATCGAACTTCTTCAAAAAGCCATTAAGTTTACCGGTCTGTAAGTGATATGCGTTTGCTGACTTAACGTTTCTACCCAGCGTGTAAAAGCTATCTAGCTCCTTCATCGTTTCTGGTGGCAACTCATTAGCCAAGAGCCGGATGGTTCCCTTTCGCTTTAAATCCCCGTAGAAGTCCACCAGTCCGTTGATGTTATTCGCTAGGTCAGAACGGCTACCCTTACGCAGCATGTCGCGCATTCCAGTAGCGATAATTTGGCTTCTGGCCTCTTTGTCCGGCACGGATCTCATCAGCCGAATGAATGGCTGCGTATTTCCGCTCTGTAAGCCATCAAGAGCGCTTTTCGCCTTAACAGTTACATCACCGCTCAAGTCCTTGCCAAGAAGCTCATAAACGCGCTTCTCCATCATTTTACGCTGAGCGGTTACCGCATTCGCCGCTTTCACTTGGTCTATGAATCCTGCAGATGCGGCCACAGCATCCCTATCCTTTGAAAGCACGGCGTAAAGCTGACTAAGGTTTCTCTCTTCGGTGCTGCCAAATGGCGTGCCAGCCCGATCCAGCTCAGAGCCAACCATGGCACGCATATTGTTTAGTCTCTGGTAAGTTAGCTGGCCTGAATTTTCGGACATCGGTGATACAGCGTCATAAACCTTTTTCTCCACTGAGGATAAATGTTGGTAGCCGCCTACATCATCAGCCATGGAGTCTAGTTGGTTCCTCGTATTCACCGCATCTACTGCTGATCGCGGTGGTATAGCATCCTGAATTGGTTTGTATAACTCTCTTTCTTTGGCTTTGAGCGCATTTCTAGATGACTCAAAATCTGCCTTGAATTTATCATTCATTGCCAACCGGTCAGGCATTGCTCCAGCGTCATCAATAATTTTTGATGCCCGTTCTGAAATACGATTTATGCTATCTCGCTTAACTTTGGCCAGGACTGATTCATCCTGTGATGCTAGCGCCATCTGGACGGCTTTAAACGCATCGTTACCTGACGTGTAAGCCTCTAGCATGTCATCAGGATCTAGCCCAAGCCGCCGCGCGGCATCAACCGTGTTTTTATCAGGCTGAATATCATTAACCACTTCAGCGATTCGGCCTTTATCGCCGGTCTGCGCAGCCTTGCCAACTCGCTCAGCTGATGATGATAGCGTGTCAGGCAATCCATTAGCTGCTGGGATGGCCGCTGCGGGCTCTGCGCTTGCCGCTCTTGCTCTAATGCCCTGCAAGGCGTCGGTAGCTTTTGACACTCCGCCAACAACTGCCCGGCCGGCAAGTGATCCGAACAGTCCGAGCGCCGTTTCCTCTGCTAGTTTTGACTGGGATATCTGTCCATTCTGTTGAGATGATGCCAAAGTTCCTGGCAGGTTTTCTCCGAGCATACCGGCAATACTTGTTGCCGCTCTTTCCGCTCGACCGCCATTAGCTGCCGAGGTAATAGCTGCGGCGGTTCTCTCAGCGCCAACGCCAGGGATTAAATACGGGCCTATTTCCTCTCCCAACCTGGCGTATTGATCTGTGGGCTGAGCAACCGGACGCGAAACCGGCGACATGGGAGTAAACTCACCACCGTTTACGCCCAGGACGCCGTTTGCCCATGCCGCCGCGTTCCCTGCTGCGTTAATCACGCCTACTCCTGCGTCCATTAGATCTGATGGGATATTGGCAATACCTCTAAGAGCTTGTTCTGGGGCACTAGTTAGCCCTGGTGGTAAGTACTCAATTTCAGGATTTAGATTAGACCGCGCAATCTGCTGCTCTGGTTGCTGCCCCTGCTGCTGAGAGGCCAGAAACTGCGCCCTCTTAGCCTCCCATGAGTCTGTTGGCGCTTGTTCGGTTGCTGGTGGCTGGGCGCTATCTTGCTGACCTGCGGCGGCCTGCTCTTTGAATTGTGCTCGTTTTGCATCCCATGCCGATGTATTCCCTACTGACGAAATATCCTCATCAAGCTTTGAGTAATCTGGCTCAGAAAGCTTTTTACTTGCGCCTGCTCTCGCTAGCTGAGCGTGCTGAATCACTTCGCTATCTGGAGGGATTATTCCAGCGTCTGCAAACTTCCTCACATAGTCCGCCGTTTCTCCAGGCAGTGTCGATTTTCCGTTCCTTACAGCGTTTACACGTCCATTCCCGGCGTTATACCCGGCAAGGGCTAGCCCAATATCTCCAAAGCGTTTAAATCCCTTGTTGAGGTGATTGGCTGCGATATTGAGCTGCTCACGATAAGGCAGTGACGCTGGGTCTACTCCTTTCATACCGGCATCAGTCATAGCAGACGGCATCAACTGGCCATAGCCACGCGCGCCTTTTGATGATGTGGCTTTACCGTCGCCAGATGACTCGGTGTTTACCAATGTTTCCATAGTCCCACTTGGGAAGCCGTATTTCTCGTCCAGCCTGCGGGCATACGAGGCTTGATCGCTGCTGATTCCTGGCATTACATGCCCCCTTTCAGTTTGGCCTGGTAGTAGCTCTCAGGGAGGTAGCCGTGCGCTGTGATGTATTCCTTAACCAGAGACGGATCTTGCAATAGCATTTTTGTGTCAGTGGCCTCATCGCTGGACTTTTTAACAGGAATGCCGAGGTCTGATATTTGTCGCTTCTGCATGCGCACGATCGTATCCTGGGTCTTGTTCAGCTCGCGCATGAAATCGTTGTTGTTTGTTGCTGATTTAAGGCTGTTTACTGATTGCATGAGCGCGGCGCGTTCACCTTCAGTAGGGTTGCCGCCAAACGTCCCTTTAAGAATCGGCAGCACCATCTTCGTATTGTACTCATTAGCCTTTGCGCTAAGAGTCCTGGTGTCATCTGCCCAGTTTGGAGCCCAGCCAACACTACCGCCCTGAGCGCGGCTAACTGCTGATGGGTGCTCACCTACAATACCTGATAGCTCATTACCAACGCCTAGAGCCTGGTTAAGGTTTTCAATGCTACTCGCCGCTGTATTTATTTTGTCGTTAAGCTTCTCTGTCTGGGCCTGTTTTACCTTGGACAACTCAGCGTTTAGCTTTTCCCTCTCTAGGCTATTTGATGCGTTTTCAATCCGCGCTTTCAGTGACATCTCTCTTGTGCGCAATTGGTTATCTGTCTGAACTTTGAAGCGATCAAGGTCTAATCGCTCATCTCCCTGTCTAGCCCCTTGCTGCGCTGAGAATTGAGCGGTATTAGCGTTCTGTTGCGATGTTCCTTGCGCCTGCTGTTGGTTGGTAACGTTAAAATAGCTGTTGGGATCAGCATGCAGGTGAATTAGGTCAGCGGTTCGGCTAAACCCTTGCGGGTCTTGCTGCCAGGATTGGTAAACTTCATCAGGCGTCAGCCCAAATCGCTGTAATACCGGCGATGCTCCCTGTATTGCGCTCTGCATGGCGCGTGGGTCATTGGTTTGAGAGGCTAGCCGTAAGTTCATGGCGGCATTTGCTGTTTGCTTGTTTTGTTCGGCATCAATAAACCCCATCTGCTTCTGTGCTTCATCCATAAACTGCGGATAATCAGCAATTAGCTTTTGAGCACCAGCTCGATCGTTCTGTGATACAAAGCCTCCTAGTTTCTTCTGGAAGTCCTGCCTTTGTTGCTGCTGTTGCGTTGCCTGACCTATTTCAGCAACACCTCTCAACCCCTGAAGCGCCACCAGCCCTAAATTGGGCTGTTGCTGATACTGCATAGGGGTGGGAACCGATGATCCGGGAGCGTTACTGTTTTTAGGGGCCATATCAGTTAGCCCGGTAAGTTGCCATGTAGCCATTAGAATCCAATCCCCCCGAGCAAGCCAAGACCACCACCCAGAACGGCACCTAACCCATTACCAATTCCTGGTAGAACCGTGCCTAATGCCGCTCCACTAATCGCGCCCGTAGCTGCGCCACCGATCCCTCTAGCCAAGCTAGATGGCTGTTGAGCCTGTCCGGCACGAATTGAGCCTAGCCCTTGCAGAAGCTGACTTGTGTTGTTTGCGTAATTTTGTCCAGCCGTTGCCTGCCCTGACGCTGCGTTCATGCCTACGCTAAGCAGGTTGCCGTAATTGTTCATCTGGCCTGAAAGCCAGTTGTTATAGAGCTGCGGAGCGATAGTAGCTAAGCCGTTGCTGGTAGCGGTGCTGCCAAGGCCGCCGGTCGCTTCCGCTGATGCCAGTTGCTGGTATCGCGCCTGGTCTGCTTGTGATTTGTATAATCCAGAGCCAAAAAAATCGTTTGCAGCTTTATTCTGGCCGTCTAGTGTCATCAGTGATTGAAGGTTTTGTAGTGCTGGCAGGCCAACCTCTGCATACGGCTTCAGATTATTCATCACCGTATTCCATTGCTCACGCTGCAAATCAATGGCTTTTTGTTGTGCTTCTGCCTGCGCACCAGCGCCACCATCCCCCCCGCCTTTGCGCATGCGGCTTTCTTTCATCCGCTTGGAGTTTCCGCAGCGGCTGTTTTCAAAAACATCAAATAATTTCATTCAGATATTCCTCATATTGTGAGCGCCTTAGCTGATAAATGGTCACTCCTACTGGCTTGCCTTGGCTTTTGTATGCGTCATCAAGGTGCCCAACGCGTGTAGCGCCAAGCAGACGAATAATTGCGCGGCCGTATTTAGTGGTGTCTGGCACCATCGTGATGCTGTTCAGGAAGGGGGAATTGCTTAAGAGCCATTTACAGAACAGGCGGTGTCCATGGAGCGCGTACTCGCCACGAAAACCAGGCTCGTAAATCGCGTGGCACTCAACAACGCTATGCCAAAAGTTTCTAACCTCGTGGACGCCAGCGAGGATTGTCCCCTCGTAAATCCCTAGGTATAGGGCGTCATGCTTTATTTGGTAAGTATCACCAGCATCTACGATGTTTCCGGTATTGCATGGGTCGTTTAGAAATTCCTGCAACCTCCGGGGGTCTTCGATGATCTTTAATTTCATCCTCTGACCTACCGTGCGCCCTATACGGCGCTTGCCAAAGCTTTGTTTACTAATCCACGCACAATTGCGTTGACTGTAGGTGCTACATTTAGCGGCGATCTGCGCCGTTCTTCTTCCTGTAGCTGCTTAACTGCCTCTATCTGCTCCTTTGTTAAAAGCACTGGTTTGTAATTGGGGTTGTACGCCATTTCATCACCTCACTGGTTATTTATACATGTTTAATTATTTCACAATAAGAAACAAAGGCAATTTTTATTGCAATTTTTGAAATGATTTTTTTTGATCGTAACGATCGAGATTGCTTTTGTAAGGTAGGCAGACAGGCAGACAGGCAGACAGGCAGACAGGCAGACAGGCGGAAAATAATAATACCTATAAACTCAGATATATACTTACTTAGGTTCAGGTAATGAGAAATTCTTTATTATTTCAAAAACAAGCATCCAAAAACAAAAATATTTATAACAAAGTTAGATACTGCCATGAAAAGAATAAACTTCAACAATCGATAAAGCATTAAACTTTGGTAATTCAAATCAGCCAAATTAGCTCGGGCATCCTTTAGATTCAAACCACTTAACTCAGATTCAAATCTATCGTACAATGCACAAAACTCTTTTTTAGTTACAGTCACTATTCTTAACTGGAACCTAACCATATAGTAAGTAACAAACAAAACAAAGGTCGCCACTAGTAACGTACTTATATTAATAAGAACATCATTAAAGCTACTTTCCCCACCACCTTTCAGTGTGGAAAATGTCAGAACCGTAGAGGCAGGTATAGCAAGAGAACGAGTGAGTGAATCACTTAACACACCATTTACTTTTGAAAGATACTCCCTAAACCGCTCTTCATATTCCTTTCTTATTTTATCGAAACTAAAACTAACCGCAAAAGCATGATAACTTTCTTCAAAGCTTTCGGTAAAAGCAGAAAATCTATCTATAATATTACAAAATCTTTTATTTGGATTTTCCGTCACAGTAAAGGCTGCTATGGTATTTGCCAATATATTCCTCTTCTCCCCGTTATGATTTTCTTCTGTGAGAATTTTTTTAAATCGAGATAATCCATCGAAATCTTTAGAAAGATCATCAATTGTATATTGTAATTTCAGATAGGTTTTACGAGCACCAAAGAACGTGCACGAATTCCCATCACTATCATCCGAATAACTAACTAGTAAATTCCAAACATCTCTAATTTGGATGTAATGCAAAACTTCATTTTTATAATACTCCTCAGGACATAAAGTAATCTTTGATTCATTCCCAACAAAATCAAGAATGATGAATACATCCTTAGCCAGTGGAGACAAAGATATAGCATCGTTAAGGTCTTTAAAAACCCAAACGTCATGATACTGCCTCAACTTAGAAAGATTGAGGCATACTTCAATTTTAAAATCCTTCAAAAAAAATGCAGGATTCAGGCTTTCTAAAGAAGTAAATTCTTGAGTTAAGTCAGGCCTACCCATAACATTATAAACACATTCCAGAACCCCATCTTCGCAAAAAGACAAACACCTAGAATAATTATTTCTGTCAAACAAAAAACAGCCAAACAAAAGATCGCCTTCAACACGAATCTCGTCGAAAGAAACTATAAAATCCTTTATCTTTCTCATATTGTCATGCATTGTAACCCACTTTATCCCTCTTGTTTCTTCCTATTATCCAGAGCATCTTTCAATGCCTTCGGTATTTCAGTAAACATCAGACCTTTTTCACTATAGAATACTTTAGACTCTAACAAATCAGCATCAAAACTGATACTCATTTTGGCCGTCTGTCCTCTATATCTAACCAAACCTCTTAACTCACCTTTATCAATACTGACTTCGCCGCCAAGGTTGAATGGTTCATTTTGCACGACCTCAAGGAGATACCCTTCATACTCAGGGAATATTAGGCGCCCTAAAACCCCCACATCAACCTTGCCTTCATCATTAATATTATCACGACAATATGAACAGGCTGAGGATAATTTTTCATTTATCTTATCAATTTCATCAGGATAAAGATCATCGCAACATTTCTTTATAGCCTTAACTAGATTAGATGTTTCTACTTTTGCCGCAGTAAATTCCTTACAACCAATGAATCTAGAAAAATAATCTCTCATCTCAGTATTTCTACCGACTCGGAATGATATATATCTTTCCATTAACCCTTCATCCCAAGAGTCAAGTCTAATTCTAGCACCAAGATGTAGTTTATCTAAGTCAAGCCTATCAATATGCTTAAATGATAGATTCTCTAATATCATTCCCGTTGTTTCCTGAAGAGTAACAACAGACAAGAACTTAGCACCATTACTTTCATAAAAGAAAAACACTATATACCCTGGTTTTGCAGCCTTACCTGCCCCTTGGTTCAATTCATCCAAAAGCAAATATGACATTTCAACAGTCATATCTCTAAAATTAACCAACGCTTCCTGAGTATATCTTTTTATCAACGTTTGTTCGAACTTTGGCTTCCCTCCGTCCTGATCAAAATATCCGCTTTTTAGCCCTGTTTTATTAAATAAATTAAGCAGCGTTGATAAGACTTCTTCAGCCATCTCATCAATATCATTTTCCTCTTCCCTTGGCCTCAAAGACGCATGCCTTCCTGCATCACGAGTGAACTGGTGTACGATAAATTTTTTGAGGCTTGCCATATGTAACTTCCTTAGATAAAGACAAAACAAACAATATAAATTATTAACAAACTAATCATTTAAATAAATATCTTGTTTGATTAATGATCATATTAAAATCCTTTTATACCTATACCAAAGTGTTCGGTGTTTGATCAATGCTACAAAAACAAAAGCCCGCTAAAAAGCGGGCACAACAAGATAGAAAGTCAATAGTAACCAAACGGCATTATTCAAAATCAATCCATTATTCCTATTAGCTAAAAAAACTCCATAACCTCTTTGTAACTGCCCTAGCTACCATCATGGATAGGACTCTATAGGCAATCAAGCAATTCTTAGATTCTTTTGATCTCAGCGGATCGACGGGAAAATCGCTTAGTGCTTTCGTGCAAATGTTCGGCAGGTTTGACTTTTGCTCGCTGATTCTCAGCAAGCTGCCATTCTGCAACTTTTGATGAAAACCATTGGTTCGCCGATCCGACACCGTAAAAGTTAGGTTCAGGGAATGGATTTACGTCCCTATGTCGCCGTCGATGCATGGATGAACTTGATATTTTCAGTAACGAACGCTCATCTTTACTCGTTAAACTTTCTTCAGCTTTCATAGCCCCCCTCAACAGTGATTAGTTGTCAAATCAGGTGGAATCTCATCAGAAAAAAACGATAGAAGCAGAGGTAAAAATCATAATCTGAGGGATGGAGTCATGAAAGCGTTGGTTCAAAATACGCATTTGTTGGTTCAGCGTTGGTTCAACGCGGAAAAAAAATCAATTATAAAATAACCATTTACACACATTGAACCAACTGAACTAACTGAACTAACACTATTTATACGTATGTGGACTACTTATTATTCTTCCTTGCTATCGCTCTCTGGCTGGAAGTTGAGAACATAGACGTTAATTTGCCTTCCTTGGAAGCGCGGCGATTTACGCTGATACCCTCTACCGCTTGTTGGAGGTGTTAGCATGCCAGCCTGCTTTAAGACTTCTGCCGCCTGCTTAGCGTTAAATCCCTGCGCGATTTCGTTCTCAAACGCCGCCGGGAACGTGTAGAAAACCGTGGGACTTTCGTCATGCTCTCCCCTCTGCCTAAAACCGGCCAGCTCTTTTATTGGTAATGCTTCGTGACAGTAAGGTAGTGGCGCATAACGGCTTAGCCCATAGGCGTTAAGAAATGACTCCGTTTGAGCGATGATCTGCTGATGTTCCTTATTGCCAGTGCCGAATTCGCGCAACCATGCGTTATAACTGTGCTGTATCGCATCACGACAAGTTTGCGCATCCCATCCGGTGATTCCTTCACTCAGCAGTAAAGCGGCTTCTAGAATGGCAAATCTTGCTCCCACACGGTGAACTTGCTCGCCGTAGTCTGATGGGATGATGCTGCGCCATCTGGCCTCACAAGCGCGTACTGAATCAATGGCTTGCTGCTGGTGGCTTGCTAGCCATTTAATCCATTCCCTGCCTGCCGCCCCATGATGATTAATCCACGCATCTTTAAGAGCGTCAGCATGTTGCTTTCCGTTCTGATGCGAATGGAACTTAACAGCCTTGCTAAGCGGGATATTCAACAGCCTAACCAGTTGCCCGGCTTTTGTTTTCCGTCCTGATGTGGCAATGAAGGTTTCTAAGTCCATCTCGCCGGTGCTGATCGCTACCGTGCGCCACCGCTTCAGGTCTCTGTTACCCCCCTCCTTTGCGCCCTGTAATTTACCTACCCCATTAAAAAGCGCGTAGGCGGCTTGTGAGACGCTTTGAGGCTCAGCACCTTGCCCAACTTCATCTAGAGGCATTAGTCCGTCATTATGTGCCGCTGCTTCGTTTGCCAGCCCTAATGCGGTGCCATACCAAGTAAGGCGAAGCAGGTCTGGATTTCCATAGAGGCTACTCGCCACATTAGCTGTAGTTGTCTTACCGGCGCTTGATTGCTCATAAAAATGGATTCCGAATCCATCTGAGCCAGATAGCCCAATTAGCGGAGCGGCCAGGGCGGCGGCCGTGCCGGTCATCATGGAGTAATTGCCGCTAGCCAGCATGGCAACAGCTTCTTTCCATCCCTTTGCAGTCCCTTTTATGCTGTAACCAGACGCCGCCGAACTGCGCCCATTAAACAAAATTGGGATTTCTGGTGATCCGATAATCTCACCATCTGGCATGATGTATGCCCCGCACTGCCAGCCGGTCGCATGCGATACGCGCCAGAACGCACATGAGCCGCTACGTTGTATCCAATCAGCTAATATTGCCCGCAGGCTACTTTTAGTGGTTATGTTTATGCCACCAGCCTTGAGGGTTCTCCATCCCTCCCTTTCTCCTATATCGGCAAGCGGTATGGCTGCTGTCGTTGCATGATCGACACCAAAGGCTTTCCAGCGGATAATTAGATACTGATCTTTGTCATCGCGTCCGGTTCCTATTACTTCCATTGGAGATGCTAGCCAAGTTTCATTGCTGGCAATCTCGCCGCTTGTTTTATCGATGCTGGCCGTAATCCAGAACACGCCATCATCGCGGCTTTCTACTCGCGGTTTTAATGGGTCTGTGTCGCTTGTTGTAATCTTGTTGTTCTCTTTCTCTCCGCTAATTACATGGAGCTGTACTGCTAGCGCCTCTCCGCTCTCAGCCTCTTCTTTGAGCCTTGCGAGCTGTGATGTCCAATCCTCAATCAACTCATAGCTTTCTGAATAAAAACGCGCCTGGGAAACTCCTGAAATCGCTAACTGTGTCGCAATAGCAGTTATGTGGAGTTCGCTCAATTTACCGGCACGATACACCCTCGCAAAACGCCTACCATCATCTACGATCCGTATTGAATTAAGCGCTGATAATTCCTTGTCTGATAGAACTACCGGAGGGGTATTATCTTTAGCAGGGTTTCCCGCCTGCCAGTGCTTGGCGTGAATCCACGCATCATGGCCTGCAAATATAACCGCCTCAGTAAAGACATCCTTAGGCAGGTGCTTAACGTTCGGGGCGCTTTTCATGATTTACCCTCTAATTTTTTATTGGGACTAATGGCTTTCATACGGAATGCGATCACATCAATGCCTTTCATCGCCATACCCCACAAAATCGATGGCTCTGGCTATGTAATCCACCAGCATCCCCCACTTTGTTATGCCGTATTCTGATAACGTGCGATCTTTATTCATCCACATCTCAAGCTCAGCGCATGCCGTCATCAGCCACATATCCCCATGCACCTTTTGCATGATCGGGTACATAAAGCCGCAAATAAGCTCGCAAACATCAGAAGGCTTTAGAGGGGTATCAATAGTGCGCCCCTCCTTTGTGATGATTGTCATTGATTCTTTGCCCGACTCGCACAGGTTGTGAACCCATACCGCGCCAGCAATGCCAGCTACCTTTTCTCCAAGCTCAGCCGAAATTACTGATTCTGCCTGGTTAGATAAGGCGCTGCTGGATGCTCCTGATTGCTCCAAGGGAAGCGAGCCAGGGGCAGATTCTGAGCCAGGTTTAGGCACCGAATGGGTGCCTAATTTTCCAGTCTCTTCATCTAATAGCTTCTTTTCATCCGCTAAATTATTCGGCTGGTTATTTTTGTTCATGATTTTTTGCCTGCCAGCCCCTGCATAACCATCCCTGCCAAAACTTCGTCAGCACCTTCCATGATCTCTGGAACACCTTGAAGAAGTGACATAATTGCCCCGATTAAATCCTCCTCACCATTGCTGTGTGTGCGTAAAGAGGTGCGCTCCAACCAGATTGATAAAACAGCTTGCGCCTGCTGTACGCGGCAAATTGAATCTGCTAGAGATACCTGGCTCATAATTCCCCCTCCAATTCAGCAATGGTTTGCCCGGCCTGAGCAAGAATCCCTCTGCAGACGTCGACAACATCCACGATGTCACATGGTTCCATGCTTTCCGCCGCCAGACTCAGCGCCACCAGCACCGCCTCGGCATGCTCTATGCAATCTTTTACCCGGGTAGACTTCTGTTTATTAGTTTGATTTTTCATGGTTTCCTCCAGGGATTTCATTGCCTTCAAGCAAGCAACGCAGATCGTGCAATGCAAGTTCCATCATGGAAATCAGTGCAGATACATACTCTTCTTTGCAGTCTGAATCCCCGACATGGACATCGCGCATCAGTTCGGTGAGGCTAATCAGGTCGCGTACGCGATCTACTGGATTGGATGGGAGGTCATAGGTTCTAAGCATGTTCCACCCCCAAAGGGATGATGCGGCCCATGAAGAAGGTGATATGGTCGCGAGCCAGTGAGCGACGCGCATCACGTTCGCTATCTGCTTGGATATGGAATACAACAGGTTTGATTGTCGGGCAATCGCGCCGAACAGCGGCGATAATCCAACAAATTTGCGGTTTTTTGGTGAGGGTAGTAGCCAACATATGGCAGCCTCCGATAACTGGGTCAGATCCCCACCACCGGAAACGCCAATTTCACTGGTGGTGAGCTGAGCAGGGTTGGCGTAACCGGCGTTATCGGAAACCGGCGCATCTTTCGATGCCCCCACCCAGCCCACCATAACTTCGTGTGCGGCGCGGATTATAACCGCATCGCTAGAAAAAGGGTGAGCCAAGCCTACGACACAAAAAAAGACGCTAGGCGCGTCATGTGTCGCCGATAACATTACCAGGACGCCAATCCTGACACCTGATTTTGCAGGTGTGATATAACCATAGTCCTGGCAGGCGCTACTTGGCAAGCCCTTTTTTATGGACTCTAAAAACCCATTATCAGTACTGTGACGAAGGCATTGATTTGGCTGATAGATACTAATCATCGCTGCCTCCATCCTGCAGGGTGAAGTTTTCAATAAACTGGATTAGCGGCTGAACGCATGGCGATTCGTAACCCTCGCGAATGAACGTTACTCGGTTGTGCGCCACGCTAATGACTGTAACAACTTTGCCTCGGACGTCTTTGTAGCGCTGGTTATGCTTTGGCTTTGCTGCGCTCATATTCATTGGATGGGCTCCAGCAAACTCGGTTGATATTTAACCCATAACCTTGCCTCTTCTTCTGCCAGGCGCGACTTCTCATCTTTGCATTTCTGTAAATCTTTCCCGCGCTTGCTAGCTTTCTTCGTATACATATCTTTGCGACGGGCATAGTCGTTCAGGAACGCGAAAGGAACGCCGTATGAGCCTGTTTTACGGATCGATGGGATAACTTCACGGAACACCCAATTACTGAAGCGATGGGCGAATGTTCCAGCGGTGCTGGCCTTGCGACTGCGAGCAATCAGCTTGTAGAAGCCAGATTCTGCAACCATGTTCCAACTACGCGCCCCACCTCGCTTGCCAGAATGACCCTCAGTTAAAACTAGGGTCATCACTTCATCGCTATCCAGAGATGAAACTGCGCTGGTGGCGTTGTTGGTTTCAAGCGACTGGCATACATCAGAGGCAATGAACCACGGTTCGCCATATACGTTAACAATTCGCACCGTGATGCCCTCGAATTTAATAACTGAAATATCACTCTCTTCAGCGGTGAAAATAGCCTTCTGATTTGTCGCAGGCTGAGGGATGACCTCGGAATTAAATCCGCTTTTTTCTAGTTTCATTTGTCAGGCTCCGTTAGGCAGCGGTGAAGGCGTCAGGATACAAGCTCATGATGTTGGCTATATCGCCATGAGAGAGCCCATGATAGCCACCAGCAGCAGCGCTATGGTTAACCAACTTAATAACGCGCAAAACGTCTGACCGGCATGAGAAGCGGTATCTTAAATGAGCCCCTATGCCATCTGGATTCTTTTCATCGATGCGCTCTAGAAGAATATCTAACTGGCGCTCGAGTTCGGTTGCGTAGTTACGCCCGGATGACAAATGGCAATAGCGGAGGATGTCGTTTTCTGTCCATCCTTCAACGCCAGTACGCAACATGTAGAGTCTCGCACGGTGCTTCTTCGGCGTGCGTCGTTGCCCTTGAATGGTTTCGTCATGGGGCGTAACATCAGATCCGCGAATACCTGAGTTAGCCGCCTGTAATGGGCGGTTTTTCTTTTCCATCATGCCACCTCGCTACGTGACTCATCAATGCGCTGCTTGATCCATGCGTCAACCTCGCTTTCAACAAACGCGATTGCTCGTGAACCTATTTTTATTGGACGCGGAAATCTCCCTTGCGCAATGAGCCTATATAGCCAAGCCTTGCCGTATCCAGTGCGCTTAGTGGTTTCTGACATTCGAATTAATGATTGTGACATGCTATCTCCCGTTGCTATCAATTGCTTCTAGTAGACGAAGCTAGACCTCAGGAGAATTTTGCATTAGTAGGATGATTTGAATAAATTGATATAAACCGGTTTATATCTCCACATTGAATGTAAACCGGTTTATATATCTTATCTAGGCCTGAAATCAGCTTCCTTTAACCAGCTTTTGATAGATGGAAGCTTTGGCGCGTCAGTATATTTTTCTTCTAACTTTGATTTTACATAAGAGGCTACGCTATTTAGCTTTGCGTACGGTATTTGTTCCCATCTAATCCTTGCCAGCCCCATAGCCTCCTGCTTCCTAGGATGTACCGGCCTACCACCCATGGCACCTATTCTGGATGGAGCCTTCTCAAATGACGTTCGGTAAGCTGAATATGACATCAAAACATCTGTCATGGCTTTGCATTCGTTAACATTACCCTTGCTTAGAGAAAGTATAATCATGACTATTAGCGGGGCGCAGGTTTCTTCAGGAACCATGAAGTCATCGCATAGCCCTACTGCTGCTACCCACAATAACTCTTCAATGTCAGTCCTCTGCCTGTCTGGGTTTAAAACGTCCTCTATCACAATTGATTGTAATTCTTTTGCATCGTGAAACTCGCCGCTCTCAACTACCGGCATCATTTCTAATAGAAATTCTTCGAAATTAAGATGAATCTTCGACCTAAAGTTACCAATTCTCCTATCAATAACTGCCAAGATTTCGTTTTCACTGTCTTTTGACATTGCGCCACCTCACGCCCTCTGAATTTTGGCGGCTATGCCAGCCCGTAGAGGTGTACGGGTTTTCGGGGATCAGCCTAGACATAGCCTATTCTTTTTCTCACAAATCTAGTCTACTGCGGGCTACCGACACTGTCTATACGTACAGTTATGCACGCATCCCAAATGTGCCGTGTGCGACATTTTCGCCTTTCTCTAAGGCGTCCATGTAGTCTGCATACCACTGAAGCATTTCCCTGCGGCCGTCCAAATACTGAGCGTGGTTGTAGGTTCCCCTGATGGAGTTTTTATCTACGTGCGCTAGCTGCGTCTCTATCCACGCGGTGTTATACCCCTGTTCATGTAGGATGGTGCTCATGGTATGTCTGAATCCATGCCCTGTTACGCGCCCCGCATAGCCAATACGGCGAACTAGAACATTCATAGCCATTTCACTGATTGGCTTGCTGTGGTGAATTCTGCCCGGGAACACGTAGCTGTAATGGCCAGTCAGCGGCTTTAGCTGCTCCAGAATGCTGATAGCCTGGTCAGATAGCGGCACGCAATGAGGACGGCGTTTTTTCATGCGCTCTGGCGGCACTTCCCAAAGTCGCTTATCAAAATCAAACTCAGACCATTCAGCCTTGCGCAGCTCTCCCGGCCTGGTTCCTGTGATAATAAGCAAGCGCATAGCCAACTTAACGATCATGCTGCCGGTGTATGTATTAAAGATGCGGAAAAACTCGGGAATCTCGGCAACCGATAAGAAGGCATAGTGTTCTTTTTTATGCGGCGAGAAAGCGCTAGCGAGATCCGGGGCCGGGTTATATTCAGCCCTACCGGTGACGATGGCATATTTCCATACCTCCCCACACCGCTGGCGCACCTTGCGTAATTTCTCTGTTGCGCCACGTTCGTCGAGTTTAGAAAGCGTCCCCATAAGCTCCATTGGCTTTATTTCGGCAATTGGCCGATGGCCGATGTATGGGAAAACATCGCTCTCAAACGTTTTCATCATCTCTTCTGCGTAGGACTCTGACCAGCGATCGCGCCGCTTGCCGTACCATTCCCGCGCAATCCCCTCGAAGGTATTGCCAGTCACATCTTGCCGATCTCGTTTCTGCTGCTTCCTGGCTTCGCTGGGGTTAATGCCCGATGCCACCAGCTTTTTAGCCTCATCGCGCTTTTGCCTTGCGTCGGTTAGTGAAACTGTGGGATATGTGCCGAGGGAAAGCATTTTGGGTTTACCGTCGAAGCGATAGCGAAAACGCCAGCCTTTGGAACCGTTCGGCTCAATGAGTATAGAAAGCCCACTGCCATCACTGAGTGTATAGGGCTTGTCTTGCGGCTTAGAGCGCCGTAGCTCAAGGTCTGTGAGGGGCATTGTGTATAGCTCCGAGGTAAATCAAACGTCCTATACTCATTACTATACACATGGATGTATAGATTTGGGTAGATGTGTGTAGATGTTGAGATAACGAGCTTTTTCCGAGAGGCTTGTGATTACTGGGTTTAGTGGGCTTTGGTAGACGTTGAGAGAAGTGTGTTTGGAGCGGGTGAAGGGAATCGAACCCTCGTATGCAGCTTGGGAAGCTGCCGTTCTACCATTGAACTACACCCGCATCGGTGTGCGACAGGCATTATAACCGGTTATCGGCGGCGGGCAAGCGGAGATGGCGCGTAACTGTCGATGTTTTAAGCGGTTAAGTCCGGTGGGCGAAAAAAAACCGGCGCAGTTGCCTGCACCGGTGGTTGCACGCTAAACGGAATTATTTCTGTGGGCGCATCGCCGGGAACAGAATCACGTCGCGGATGGTGTGGCTGTTGGTGAACAGCATCACCATGCGGTCGATACCGATGCCCAGACCAGCGGTCGGCGGCAGGCCGTGCTCCAGCGCGGTGACGTAGTCTTCGTCGTAGAACATCGCTTCGTCGTCGCCGGCGTCTTTGGCGTTCACCTGATCGGCGAAGCGCTGCGCCTGGTCTTCGGCGTCGTTCAGCTCGGAGAAGCCGTTGCCGATTTCACGGCCGCCGATGAAGAACTCGAAGCGGTCGGTGATTTCCGGGTTAACGTCGTTGCGGCGCGCCAGCGGCGACACTTCAGCCGGGTACTCGGTGATGAAGGTCGGCTGAATCAGATGGCTTTCCGCCACTTCTTCGAAGATCTCGGTCACGACGCGGCCCAGACCCCAGCTCTTCTCAACCTTGATGCCGATGGATTCGGCGATGGCCACCGCTTTACCCATGTCGGCCAGGTCAGCCAGATCGGTTTCCGGGCGGTATTTCTTGATCGCCTCGGTCATGGTCAGCTTTTCGAACGGCTTGCCGAAGTCGAACACTTCGTCGCCGTACTGCACCTGAGAGGTGCCCAGCACCTTCTCGGTCAGGGTGCGGAACAGCGTCTCGGTCAGCTCGATCAGGTCTTTGTAATCCGCGTAAGCCATGTAGAGTTCCATCATGGTGAACTCTGGGTTGTGACGCGGAGAAACGCCTTCGTTACGGAAGTTACGGTTGATTTCGAACACGCGCTCAAAGCCACCAACCACCAGACGCTTCAGATACAGTTCCGGCGCGATGCGCAGGTACATATCGATATCCAGCGCATTGTGGTGCGTGATGAACGGACGCGCGGACGCACCGCCCGGGATCACCTGCATCATCGGGGTTTCGACTTCCATGAAGCCGCGTTCCACCATGAAGTTGCGGATAGCCGACATCACCTGCGAACGCACCTTGAAGGTGTTGCGCGATTCTTCGTTGGCGATCAGATCCAGGTAACGCTGGCGGTAACGGGTTTCCTGATCCGCCAGGCCGTGGAATTTGTCCGGCAGCGGGCGCAGCGCTTTGGTCAGCAGACGCAGCTCGGTGCAGTGGATCGACAGTTCGCCGGTCTTGGTTTTGAACAGCTTGCCGCGTGCGCCGAGGATATCGCCCAGATCCCACTTCTTGAACTGCTCGTTGTACACGCCTTCAGCCAGATCGTCGCGCGCGACGTACAGCTGAATGCGGCCGCCCACGTCCTGCAGCGTGACGAAGGATGCCTTGCCCATAATGCGACGGGTCATCATGCGGCCGGCGACGGTCACCTCTACGCCCAGCGCTTCCAGCTCTTCGTTGTCTTTATCGCCGTACGCGGCGTGCAGTTTGTCGGAGGTGGAGTCGCGACGGAAGTCATTCGGGAACGCAATGCCGTTCTCGCGCAGGCCGGCCAGTTTCTCGCGGCGGGACTGCAGTTCGTTATTGAGATCCAGCGCCTGATCGGCGCCCTGTACTTGTTGTTCAGACATTTCTATTCCTCATAACCCGGCTTTCAAACTTGCCTCAATGAATTTATCCAGGTCGCCATCCAGTACGGCCTGCGTGTTACGCGTTTCGACGTTGGTGCGCAAATCCTTGATGCGGGAGTCATCCAGCACGTAAGAACGGATTTGGCTGCCCCAGCCGATGTCGGACTTGTTGTCTTCCATCGTCTGCTTATCAGCATTTTTCTTTTGCATCTCAAACTCGTACAGCTTGGCTCGCAGCTGTTTAAACGCTTGATCCTTGTTCTTATGCTGAGAACGATCGTTCTGGCACTGCACCACGATGTTGGTTGGCAGGTGAGTAATACGTACGGCGGATTCGGTTTTGTTGACGTGCTGACCGCCCGCACCGGAGGCGCGGTACACGTCGATACGCAGATCCGCCGGGTTGATTTCGATATCGATATCGTCGTCGACTTCCGGGTAGATGAACACCGAGCTGAACGAGGTGTGGCGACGGCCGCCGGAGTCGAACGGGCTCTTGCGCACCAGGCGGTGAACGCCGGTTTCAGTGCGCAACCAGCCGAACGCGTAATCGCCGATGATCTTGATGGTGGCGGATTTCAGGCCCGCGACGTCGCCGTCGGACTCTTCGATCACTTCGGTCTTGAAGCCCTTGGCTTCGGCCCAGCGCAGGTACATGCGCAGCAGCATGCTGGCCCAGTCCTGCGCTTCGGTGCCGCCGGAGCCGGCCTGGATATCCAGGTAGCAGTCGGCGCTGTCGTATTCGCCGGAGAACATGCGGCGGAATTCCAACTGTTCCAGCTTGCTCATCAGCTGATCCAGCTCGGCGACCGCTTCGTTGAAGGTCTCTTCATCGTCGGCTTCCACCGCCAATTCCAGCAGCCCGCCGACGTCTTCGCCGCCCTGCTCCAGCTGATCGATGGTTTCAACGATGGCTTCCAGCGCGGCGCGCTCTTTGCCGAGCGCCTGTGCGCGCTCCGGCTCGTTCCACACGTCCGGCTGCTCCAGCTCGGCGTTGACCTCTTCTAGGCGTTCCTTCTTGGCATCATAGTCAAAGATACCCCCTAAGAACCGCAGTCCGCTCGGACAGGTCCTGAATTCGGTTTTTTACCGGGTTAATTTCAAACATGGTTTCGTTCTTTTACGTTGATGTCGTCGATGGCGGAATGCCATTGGAACCGCTAATTCTAACGGATCCGGGCGGCAGTTTATAGCGAGTTGGTCAGTTTTTGTGGCGATCGGGAAGGATGCGGGGGATTGGAGAGCCCAATCCCCGAATTGTGTTCAATTTCGCCTCAGCGCGGCCAAAGATGCTGGATCAGCAGCTGCACGTTACGATTGCCGCGGAACTCGTTGACGTCGAGCTTGTAGGCCAGTTCGACCTCGCGCACGCTGCTGTCCGGCCACAGCGTGGTGTCCACGTTGAATGCGATGCCGTCGAGCAGCGGGCCGCCGCCGAGCGGCTCCACCATCAGCTTCAGGTGTTTCTCGCCCACCAGCCGCTGCTGCAGGATGCGGAACTTGCCGTCGAAGGTCGGTTCCGGGAACGCCTGGCCCCACGGGCCGCCCTCGCGCAGCAGCTCCGCCGTCGTCAGCGACAGCTCCTGCATCGCCAGCTCGCCGTCAGACCAGATCACCCCTTCCAGCATCGCCGGATCGAGCCATTCCCCCACCAGCTCGCCGAAGCGCTGGCGGAACTCGTCGAACCGGGCCTCTTCCAGCGACAGCCCGGCCGCCATCGCGTGGCCGCCGAACTTCATCATCAGGCCGGGGTTCAACATATCCAGCCGCTCCAGCGCGTCGCGCATGTGCAGGCCAGGCACCGAACGGCCGGAGCCTTTCAGGATGCCGTCGCCCGCCGGCGCGAACGCGATCACCGGGCGGTGGAAACGCTCCTTGATACGTGAGGCGAGGATACCCACCACGCCCTGATGCCATTCCGGGTGATACATCGCCAGCCCGTAAGGCAGCTCGGTGCTGGTGCGCTCCAGCTGGTCGCACAGCTGCAGGGCTTCCACCTGCATGCCCTGCTCTATCTCGCGTCGCGTCTGGTTCAGCGCGTCGAGATCGTTGGCCAGCATACGCGCCTGCGCAATATCGTCGCTCAGCAGCAGCGCCACGCCAATAGACATGTCGTCCAGCCTGCCGGCGGCGTTAAGACGCGGGCCGAGAGCGAAACCGAGATCGTTGGCCGCCAGTTGGCGGGCATCGCGGTTGGCCACCTCAAGCAGCGCACGGATGCCCGGACGGCATTTGCCGGCACGGATGCGGTTTAACCCCTGATACACCAGAATGCGGTTGTTGGCGTCCAGCGGCACCACGTCGGCCACGGTGCCGAGCGCCACCAGATCCAGCAGTTCCGCCAGATTGGGCATCGCCAGCGCGCGCTGTTCGAACCAGCCGCTGTCCCGCAGCCGGGCGCGCAGCGCCAGCATCAGGTAGAACGCGACGCCCACCCCGGCCAGCGATTTGGACGGGAAGGCGCAGCCGCGCAGGTTGGGATTGACGATCGCTTCGGCCGCCGGCAGGGTCTCGCCCGGCAAGTGGTGATCGGTCACCAGCACCTGCATGCCCTTGGCGTGCGCCACGTCGACGCCGGCGTGGGAGGAGATGCCGTTATCGACGGTGACGATCAGCTCCGCGCCGCGCGCCGCCGCCTGCTCCACCACCTCGGGGCTCAGGCCGTAGCCGTCTTCGAAGCGGTTCGGCACCAGGTAGTCGACGCTGGCGCCGCCCATGCTGCGCAGCGCCAGCACCGTCAGTGCGGTGCTGGTGGCGCCGTCGGCGTCGAAATCGCCCACCACCATGATGCGGCGGCCGTCGGCCAGCGCCTGTTGCAGCAGGCTGACGGCGGCGTCGATGCCATCCAATTGTTGCCAAGGCAGCATGCCCTTGACGCCGCGTTCCAGCTCCTGCTCAGCCTGCACGCCGCGCAGGGCGTAAAGCCGGCGCAGCAGCGGCGGCAAACTGGCGGGCAGATGCGTGTCGTCCGCCGCCGGGCGGCGACGTAGTTGCGTTTTGATACTCACCGGCGATTAACCACCGGCTTTGGTGGCGGCCTGGTGCGCATCCAGCATGGCGGCCATCTCTTTCGGCCCCTGATAGCCCGGGATCATCATGCCGTTTTCCAGGATGATCGCCGGCGTGCCCTGAATGCCGAACTGCACGCCCAGTTCGTAATGCTTGCTGATGTCGGTTTTGCAGGTGGCCGGAGAAACGGCGTCGCCCTTCATGGCGGCGTCGAACGCCTTGGCCTTGTCGGCGGTGCACCAGATCGACTGCATGTCTTTCTCAGCCTGGGAGGCCAGCCCCTGGCGCGGGAATGCCAGGTAACGCACGGTGATGCCCAGATCGTTGTACTCTTTCATCTGCTGGTGCAGCTTGTGGCAGTAACCGCAGGTGATGTCGGTGAACACGGTGATCACGTGTTTCTCTTTCGGCGCCTTGTAGACGATCATCTGATCTTTCAGCGCGTCCATCTTGCTGCCCAGCAGTTGGTTGGTCACGTTGACCGGCTCTTTGCCGCTGACGTCGAACAACGGGCCCTGCAGGATATGCTTGCCGTCTTCGGAGGCGTACAGCACGCCGCTGTCGGTCAGCACGGTTTTCAGGCCGTTGACCGGTGAAGGCTGCACGTCCGCCTGCTGGATGCCCAGGCTGGCGAGCGCTTTTTTGATCGCCGCGTCATCGGCATGGGCGGCGCCAGTCACCGAAGCCACCAGCAGAGAGAGCAGCATTAAACCTTTTTTCATTGTTCCAATCCTTTCGAACCCGCCGCTCAGGCGCGCGGGTGATGCTGTTGATGTAGCTGTTTCAGTCGTTCGGTCGCTACATGAGTATAAATTTGCGTGGTCGAGAGATCGCTGTGCCCTAACAACATCTGTACGACACGGAGATCGGCCCCATGGTTCAGCAAATGGGTGGCGAACGCGTGCCGCAACACGTGCGGCGACAGACGCTCGCTGTCGATGCCCGCAAGGATGGCATAGTGTTTGATGCGATGCCAGAACGTCTGTCGGGTCATTTGCTGGCAACGGGTGCTGGGGAACAGCACATCCAGCGTCTGGCCGTTGACCAGCCACGGGCGGCCGTGCTCCAGATAATTTTCGATCCAGTAGACCGCCTCTTCGCCCAGCGGCACCAGCCGCTCCTTGTTGCCCTTGCCGATCACCCGCACCACGCCCTGCCGCAGGCTGACGTCGCTGATGCTCAGCCCCACCAGTTCGGAAACCCGCAGCCCGGTGGCGTACAACACTTCGAGCATCGCCTTGTCGCGCAGCTCCAGCGGCTGATCGACGCAGGGCGCCTGCAGCAGCGCATCGACCTGCGCCTCGCTCAGATCCTTCGGCAAACGCTGCGGCAGCTTGGGAGACGCCAACTGCGCGGTGGGATCGTCGGCGCGCAGCTTTTCGCGGTACAGGTACTGAAACAGGCGGCGCATGGCGCTCAGCAAACGCGCGGAGCTGGTGGCCTTGTAGCCGCCGTCCACCCGCTCGGCGAGAAACGCCTGCAGATCCAACGCCTGCGCCTGCAGCAAGGCGGTGTTTTGCTGGCCAAGCCAGGTGCCCAGCGCCTGCAAATCCAGCCGGTAGGAGGCCAGCGTATTTTCCGCCAGATTGCGCTCAAGCCACAGCGCATCCAGGAATTGTTCAATCAGCGCATGGTCTTGCTGTTGCACGCGGTCCTCTCTTTGTTGCATTTCCACCCGCGCCATTATGCCTTAAGCCGACGCAAATCAGGTATACTCGCTGCAATTCTCTAAACGGCAACGTAACGGTTTACACATGAAGATTGGTCTGTTTTACGGCTCCAGCACCTGCTACACCGAGATGGCGGCAGAAAAAATCCGTGAGATTCTGGGTGAAGACCTGGTCGACCTGCACAACCTGAAAGACGTCTCTCCCAAGCTGATGGAGGACTATTCCATACTGATCCTCGGCATCCCGACCTGGGATTTCGGCGAACTGCAGGAAGACTGGGAAGCGATCTGGCCGCAGCTGCCGACGCTGGATCTGAAAGGCAAAATCGTCGCCATGTACGGCATGGGCGATCAGCTCGGGTACGGTGAGTGGTTCCTTGACGCGCTGGGCATGCTGCACGATCACATCGCGCCGCTGGGCGTGCAGTTCATCGGCTTCTGGCCAACCGAGGGCTTCGAGTTCACCAGCCCCAAACCGCTGAGCGCCGACGGCAAACACTTCGTCGGCCTGGCGCTCGATGAGGTCAATCAATACGATCTGAGCGAAGAGCGCCTGCAGCAATGGTGCGAGCAGATCCTGTTGGAGATGGAGCCGCTGCTGTAGCCGCTATCGGGCGCTCAACGCGCCCGATTTCCCCCGCTTATTTCCACAGACGAAAGCGTGGTTCGTCTTCGCCGGCCGGCGTCTCCTTTGCCAGACGCGCCGGATCGGCCACCTGATACCAGTCCAACTTGCGCGTCAACAGCATAATGCCCGCCAGAATGGCGAACAGCAGCCCCGCCCCCAGCACCAACGCATTGTCCTCCGACTGCAGCAGCAAATAGAGCACGCCGTACAACAGCAACAGGCTCGCGGCGAACAGCGCACCACGCAGCTTGCCGCGCAGCACGGCGCTCAGGTAGAAGCCGATCAGTCCGCTGCAGGCGATGCTGGCCGCCAGGTAAGCGAGAGCGAATCCCAGGTGTTCGGAGAAGGCCAGCAGAATCAGGTAGAACAACACCAGCGCCGCGCCGACCAGCAGGTACTGAATTGGGTGCACCCGCAGCCCGGTCAGGGTTTCGAACAGGAAAAACGCCATAAATGTCAGCCCGATAAACAGCAGCGCGTATTTGACCGCGCGCTCGGTCAACTGATAGTGATCGACCGGTTCGACCAGGCTGGCGCTGAAGGCCGGCAGCTTGTCCTCGTCGATAATGCCATCGTCGTAATGGAACGCACTGTTGATGTTGTTGGCGAACCAGGTGCTGCGCCAGCGAGCGCTAAACCCTTGCTCCGTCACCTTGCGTTCGTCCGGCAGGAAGTTGCCGAGGAAATTCGGGTGCGGCCAGTTGCTTTGCAGCTGCAGCTCGCTGCTGCGCCCCAGCGGCACCAGTGACAGGCTGCTGGGGCCCGCCAGCGTCAGGGTGAAGTCGGCGCTCAGCCCCGCTTTTTGTTGCAGCGCCGCCAGCGTCAGCGGGGCGTGGATCCCCTGGCGCAACGATCCCACGCCGGTGCCCGGCTCAAACGCCACCGGCTGCGGCGTTGCCAGCGGGGAAATGCTCTTGATGCCGCGAGAATCGCTCAGCGCCACCAGCAGGAACGGCTGGCCGACGGTCACGTTGGCGCGTTGCAAATCCGCCAGCTCCGGCTGGCCGAAACGCACCTTGAAGTTCAGCGGCCCCTGGTAAACCTGCGTCTGATAAATGCCCAACTTGCGCACTTCCACATTCGGTGCCCCCTGCACCTGAAGCGACTCCGGCAGCAAATAGCGGTGATGCTGCACCCGCTGCACCACCGTTTGCCCTTTCTCGTCTTTTTTTTCTTCTCGTTCAACATAAGGAATGACAATCAACGGGCCGAGCACGCGCTGCGCCCCGCTGGTGCTTTCGCTCACCTGCCCGACCACGCTTTGCCGATAGCCGCTGCGTTCGTCGATCACGCTCATCAGTTGGGCGATGGGGATCAACATCACCACCATCAATCCCAGCAGCGTGGTTATTTTCCAGAAAAGTACCGATTTCATCATGCTCGCTCCTCGTAGGTAATGAGGCCACGATAAAACCCGCAGGTGAAATCAGAATGTGGTTATGTGAAGGGAAGGTGAAGTCACAGCGATAACATGAACGTCGCTTCCACCCCGTGCGGCCGGCGGTTGCGCAGGTGAATGCTGCCATGATGCAGACGGGCGACCTCCTGCACGAAGTTCAGCCCCAGCCCGCTGCTTTTTGGCCGTTCGGCGCGCGGCAACGAATAAAAGCGCTCGAACACCTTATCGAACGCATAGTCAGGAATGCCGCTGCCGTCGTCGCAAACGCTGATGCAGTAATGCTGTTCCCGCCGTTCGCCTCGCACGCTGACGCAACCGCCCGGCGGGGTAAAGTCGATCGCGTTGTCCAGCAGGTTGGTCAGCGCCTGGCTGATCAGCAACGCATCGCCGTTCAGCGTCACCTCCGCCAGCGCCTCCAGCCGCAACCTGACGCCGCGCTGCGTCGCCTGCGCCTCTTTGCCCGCCACCGTCTGGTCGATCAACGCCGCGATCGCGATGGGCGCCGTCTCCATTTCTGGCCGGCTCTCCAGCCGCGCCTGCACCAGCAGTTTATCCACCAGTTGTTGGATGCGCGCGCTTTGCTGCTCGATGTTGGTGAGAAAACGCCGGGCGGTTTCCGGCGGTGGCAACTCCTGCAATAGCTCCGCCGCGCCTCTAATCGCCGCCAGCGGGCTTTTCAGCTCATGCGTCAGGGCATGCGCATATTGTTCGATATAGGCTTTGCCTTCCAGCTTCAGGCGCATGCTCTCCAGCGCCTGCGCCAGCTGGGTCAGTTCCCGGCCGCCCACTTTGGGCAATGGCGCATTTTCGCCCTGCGCCACCCCGTCGGCATAACGCACCAGCCGGCCTATCGAACGGGTGATCCACCAGACGAACACCGCCCCGATCAGCAGCGCGATCCCCAGCAGCAACGCGCCGGCCCACAGAATGCGCCGTTCGCTGCGTTTGATCACCGGCGCCATGGTGCTGTTGGGTTTACCCACGGTGAGCACGCCGATAATGCGCCCTTGTTCTATCACCGGCGCGGCCACATACATCACCGAACTGTTTTCATCCTGCGGGTCGCTGCGGGTGCTGCGGGCGCCGTACTGGCCGCGCAGCGTCCGATAAACATCATTCCAACGCGAATAGTCCTGCCCCTGCGCGCGGCCGGCGGAATCGAAGATGACCCGCCCCTGGGCATCGGTAAGATAGACGTGGTATTCACTGCGGTCCTTGCGGATGCCGGAAATGTTGGCGCCGATCGGCCGCTGATTCAGTTGCGTAAACGCCTGCGCCAGTTGGCCATGCGCCGCATCGCCGCGCTGCATGTCCTGACGGGCGATCTGCGCCAGCAGGTTGGCGGTGTCCACCAGCGTGCCTTCGGTAGCGCGCCGCACGCCGGGCTTCACTTCCTGGACGAAAATGCTCAGCACGAAGTACCCGGCCACCGCTACGATCAGAAAGTACCCCAGCAGCAGGCGCAGGCCAATTTTCATGGCTGGCGGCTCACGCTGTAGCCCAATCCGCGGTGGGTGTGGATCGGCGGTTCACCGGGTTCAACCGCACGCAGCTTGGCGCGCAGCGTTTTGATGTGGGTATCGACGGTGCGATCCAGGCTTTCTTCCGCCTGCGCCCAAACGCTTTCCATCAGTTGCTGCCGCGAGAACACCCGTCCGGGCGCCAACAGCAGCGTCTTCAGCAGCAGGTATTCGTAACGGGTCAGCGACAGCGGCCGCTGATGGTAGGAAATGGTGGCCGCGTCTTCGTCGAGCGCGAAAGCGCCGAAATGGTAGGGCGCGCTCTGCTGCAGGCGCTGCTGCTTGTGCAGGCGACGCAAAATGGTGCGCACCCGCGCGCTGACCTCGCGAGGAGAGAACGGCTTGGCGACATAGTCGTCAGCGCCGATCTCCAGCCCGATCAGGCGATCCACTTCATCACTGCGGGCGGTGAGAAACAGAATCGGCAGGTCGGCCGCCTGAGCCAGCAGGCGGCGACACAATTCAAAGCCGTTGATATCCGGCAAACCGACATCGAGGATAGCGAGCGCGGGCGCGCCTTGCGCCAGCGCCTGCAACGCCGGCTCCGCGCGTTCGAACCAGCGCACCTCGAAGCCTTCGCTCTCCAGCGTGTAAACCAGCGTATCGGCAATGCTGGGTTCATCCTCCACCAACCAGAGTACGGGTTTCATCAGGGATCCTCGCCGTCACCCGCCGGCGGATACAGCAACAGCTGCCGCAGGTGGCGCCACTCCTCTTTGCTCATGCAGTCGGAAGCCAGCCACAGCCGGCGGCGCTTTTTGCCCTCCATCGGCAGCAGTGTCAGCAGCATGCCGTAACCCGGCATCCACGGTTTTTTCGCCAGCCGCCACTCGCGGCCGTGCCAGCTGAAGCGCCGGTCCGCCAGCAGCCGCAGCTCGCCCTGCGCCGCGGCGATGCGCTTCTGGCTGCGAATGCACTGAAACACCACCAGCGTCAGCAGCACCAGCCAGAGCGGGCCAAAACCTTCCGGCCAGGGCGAAATCAGGATCAGCAGGATCAACACGCCGTGGGTCAACAGGGAAAACAGCTGGGTGCGCCAGGAAATGCGGATATCACATCGCCACTGGGCCACGGTCTTTATTTCGCGTTTGGATCAGGGTCACCATTCTCTGCAGCTCGCCGTCCTGCGGCGCGCCATGATTCATCAGCCAGTTGAACAAATCGGGATCGTCGCACTCCAGCAGGCGGATGAACAACGCCTTGTCCGCGTCATTCAGGCTGTCGTATTCGTATTCAAAGAACGGCATGATGGAGATGTCCAGCTCGCGCATGCCACGGCGGCAAGCCCAGTGAATACGTGCTTTATTGTTAATATCCATGTTGTTATGACTCACCTCTTTTCAGCGCGGCAGCGCCAGCGCAGAGTTCAAATGACACACTGTATGGCAACGCCGTCGCAATATAATTCCATCAGCCGGGGATCTGTCTGCAAGGGTGCCCTGGCCGCAAGCCTATAGAGTAACAATTTGACATACACGCCGGGAAGGCGCTTTGCTGCGGAAAACGTAATAAAGCGCAAAATGCCAAAAAAAGCGCACCCCGGCGCCGCGGCGCGAATAACAGTTTGCAAAGCCCGCCGCCTCTTTTACCATGGGTTCAATACCCTTCAGGTAAGCTAAACGTTGAGCAGGAACTTACTATGGCGCATAACATTCCATTCCCACCCCGTCAGCCCTCCGCTTCCACCCATCTGCCCCTCACGCTGATCTCGCTGGAAGATTGGGCGCTGGTGACGTTGAACGGGCCGGACACGGTGAAATATCTCCAGGGCCAGGTGACGACGGACATCGACGCGCTGGCGGCCGATCAACACGTGCTGTGCGCCCACTGCGACGCCAAGGGCAAAATGTGGAGCAACCTGCGTCTGTTCCACCGTGGCGAAGGCTTCGCCTATCTGGAACGCCGCAGCGTGCTGGACAGCCAGCTGGCGGAAATCAAAAAATACGCGGTGTTCTCCAAAGTCACCATCGCCGCCGATAACGACGCGGTGTTGCTGGGCGTCGCCGGTTTCCAGGCGCGCGCCGCGCTGGCGGATCTGTTCGCCACGCTGCCGAGCGCCGAGCGCCCGGTGGTGCAGGACGGCGAGACCACGATCCTGCACTTCAATGCGCCGGCGGAACGTTTTCTGCTGGTGACCCGCCCCGCCGTGGCCGAACAGCTGATCGGCAAACTGCATGACCAGGCGGAACTGAATGACAGCGGCCAGTGGCTGGCGCTGGAGATCGAAGCCGGTTATCCGGTTATCGACGCCGCCAACAGCGCGCAGCTGATCCCGCAGGCCACCAACCTGCAGGCGCTGGAAGGCATCAGCTTCAGCAAAGGCTGCTATACCGGTCAGGAGATGGTGGCGCGCGCCAAATTCCGCGGCGCCAACAAGCGTGCGCTCTACTGGCTGGAAGGTAAGGCCGCCCGCGCCCCGCAGGCGGCGGAAGATCTGGAGCTGCAGCTGGGTGAAAACTGGCGCCGCACCGGCACCGTATTGGCGTCGAGCCAACTGGCCGACGGCAGGCTGTGGGTGCAGGTGGTGATGAACAACGATTTGGACGCCGACAGCAAGCTGCGGGTGCGCGAGGATGCCGCCAGCCAGCTGGCGATCAAACCGCTGCCGTATTCGCTGGCCGAAGAGAAATAATCCGTCGGCCGCAGGCGCCCTGCCTGCGGCCGTCTTCGTTACTCGTCCAACTCCCCGTCGCGCTGCACCAGATAAATCAGCACCAGAATGATGGTGACGAAGAAGCGAAACGCATCGGGCACGCCGTTCCACTGTTTCGACATCCACATGCCAAACCACTCGCCCCCAATCGACATAAAGCCGACCTGCCAGGTGAGGAAGCCCAGCGTCAGCCCCACTACCGCCAGCTTTTTCCGGCCGTTGAAAGCTTTAGCGGGCAGTTTCAGGCCGCACAGCAAGCGCAGGCCGCCGATCCAGCACAGCAGCGCGGTCAGGCTCTCCAGCGCAATGATGAAGATATAGCCGGCGTGATGCAGCCACGGCGTTTGTATCGAACGGTAGCCGATGGTGGCGTCGGGGAAAATGGTGTCCATCATAAAGACGTGGCGCACGAAGGCGAAGTTGGAGCCGTAATCGGTGATATTGCCGAAGGCCACCAGCGAAGCGAACAAAGCGATAGCGCAGACCAGCAGCGCTTTGGATAAGCGAACGATCATCGTGATGAGTCCTGAACAAAGTTAAGAGAAAGAGTATGCGGGCTCAGAAATGAAAGAACGGGCTTGCTGGATACCCGAAAGAAGCAAGCGCCTCTTTTTTAAAACAAAAGAGGCGCCCGTTCAATACGCATTCAGACGTAGCGATAACGTTTAGACGTAGAGGTAGATCGCCATGAAATGGCAGGCGCTGCCGCCGAGCACGAAGGCGTGCCAGATGGCGTGGCCAAAGCGAATGCGCTTGGAGGCGTAGAAAATCACGCCGAGGGTATAGACCACCCCGCCGATCGCCAGCAGCGTGACGCCGCCGGCCTCCAGCCGCGTAACCAGCTGATAAATCACGATCAGCGACAGCCAACCCATCGTCAGGTAAGTCACCAGCGACAGGGCTTCAAAGCGGTGGGCGAAGGCCAGCTTGAACAGCACGCCCAGCAGCGCCAATCCCCAGATTACCGCCATCAGGCCCTTCGCCAACGGCGAATCCAGCCCCACCAGCAGAAACGGGGTGTAAGTCCCGGCAATCAGGAGATAAATGGCGCAGTGGTCAAATTTTTTCAGCCAATGCTTGGCCTTCTGATGCGGGATCGCATGGTACAGCGTGGAAGCGAGAAACAGCAGGATCATACTGCCGCCGTACAGGCTGTAACTGGTGATGGCCGTCGCATCGGCGCCGGTATTCACCGCCTGCACCAGTAGCAACACCAGGCCGACGATACCGAACACCAGCCCGATGCCGTGGCTGATGCTGTTGGCGATCTCTTCCGCCCACGGATAAGCCGAGGCGACAATCTTATTGTTCCCGGCTTTCACTACGTCCGTTTTCCCCATAACGCGCAACCCCTCAAAATGCCCTGCTTTGTGCGAAATTAACGCAAAGCAGCTTAACTGAGAATAATTCCAGTGTACACGTGTACGCTAAAATAAAAATGTGAACGCGTGTAACCATCGAAATCGCCCGCCCGGTGGTCTACAATCGTCAGGCTTCAACCCACCCACCTTGAGGTTTACACCATGTCATCCGCTGTACCCGCGTTAGATTTCGGCTCAATGACCCAGGTCATCCAGTTCCTGATGGAAATCGATAAGTTGAAAGGCGTGCAACGCCGCACCAAAGTGCTGGGCACCCAGCGCCAGGAAAACTCCGCCGAACACAGTTGGCACTTCGCCATCGCCGCCATGAGCCTGGCGCCCTACGCCGGTGATGACGTAGACATTCAGCGCGTGATCCAGATGGCGCTGCTGCATGACATTGTGGAAATCGACGCCGGCGACGTGCTGGTCTACGATCTGGCGGCCCGCGCGGCGATCCACGATCAGGAAGTGGCAGCGGCGCGCCGCCTGTTCGGCATGTTGCCGGAGGCTCAGCGCGAGTATTTCACCGCTTTATGGCAGGAATATGAAGATGGCGAAAGCGCCGATGCACGCTTCGCCTTGCTGCTGGATCGCACCATGCCGATGCTGATGAACCTGCACAATGAAGGCCAGAGCTGGGTAGAGAACGGCATCAGCCTGGAGCAGGTGCTGGCGCGCAATGCATCGATCGCCGACGTGCACCCCGAGCTGTGGCACCACATGGAGCAACACCTGCGGGACGCTCAGCGCAAAGGCTGGTTGAAGTAATTGTATCTGCTGCAGTGAATACACTGCAGCCTGTTTATTTCACCCGACGGCGGCTCCATACTTGCTTTTAGCCGTCATCGTAGCGGTCAGTTCAAGCAAACCCAGCCCCGGCACGGGACATGTGTCTCATACTTGCTTAACCCCAGGTTCTCTCCTTTACTTACCTTTTTCGCATCCATTTCTTTGGGGAAAGTCATGAGCTCACTTCTCGTTCAACGCGATGTCGCCGCATTATTTTATGCCGTCATAGGAAAAAAAGCCGACATTAAAGATATCGATTATTTTTCAAAAAAATTGGCACAAGAAAACCTCTCCCTTGCTGCATTAACAAATAAATTAATCAATTCTGAATTAGGTCAGTCACGCCTGTCGAAATTAAATAACAGTGAAAAAATACAGTTTATTTACCATAATCTTCATGGTGCCGACGCACCGGAGGAAATACTCGCTTACCTTCTCAGCCAATTGGAAAAAAGTGGCGATCTCGGAAGCCTTGCGGCTTACATGAACAACGAACTTTTGCACTATTCCGGGCAAGAAGTCATTTTAAAAGAACAACAATCCGCGTTGATTGAAACCGTCAATCAAACGCTATTCCCCTCTTTTAACGGCTCAGTATCAGACGGAGCCGAATGGGTGCAGGGTTTTTATTATGCAGTGAAATCAACGATGACATCCGATGGTATAAACTATTGGGGCAACGTGATAAATAAGCACCCTGAACAGTTAAATCTGATTGCACAAAAATTTGTCGATGGTAAAAAAACGTTGTCGAACCTTAGCGACAATGATTTCGTCATCAAAATTTATGAAAATATTTTTGGATCAGCCCCCGATAACAACCAACTACAAAAATATACTGCCGGGTTAACTATCAATACGGAAAACCGTGGCGATGTTATAGTACGAATGATTAATGACATCCGCAATGATGACACCAGCGAACATGCTGATGCCAAAGCAATTTTTTTGGCTAACACGCATGTTTATGCTGCCGGAGAGTTACCGGCACCGGAGTATCAAGAGGCCATAACTGCAATATACTTGAGCATTGCCGGTTATTATATTGATGCCAATGCATTGGATACCTACAGTAAGCAATTAGCCGCAGGGCGCTCTGAGAGTGATATCCTCGCCATGTTCGCTAAGCAGCCTGCATTCGCCAAAGCCGTCTCATATCAGATAATATTCAGTAATTTATGGGGAAGACCCATGACGACAGCCGAGTCTGTCGCAATTATGAACGAAAGTGGCAATGATGCACTGAAGGCAACACTGGCGGTATTGGCGCACTTTCGTGCTAATGAGAGTATTATTTCAGGCAATGGCGGAGCTCCGGGCAGTTATGCGGTCCAACAATTCGAAAAAAAGATCGGAGTCAATTTAAACTATGTCAAACAGGGGGTACTGACAAAAAGTGATGAAAACGGAGCATTAACGGGAACAATAAATAATCATGGCGTCGAACATGTTATTTCCAATGCTGAGTTACTCATGCTGAATGACATTACGTTGAACGTCATGAAATCAGGCACTGTCGACATTAGTCAATTGAATGGGTGGCATACCCTTACCATTGACGGTACTGAGAATGTTTTACTGAAGTTGTTCACGCAAGCGCTCAATAATATTAATATATTCCTGAAAAACCCGAATGTCACCTTGGCAAACCCTATTACTGGGAACAATCAAAACGTTATCATCACGGCAGATGCGGATATGGCACATGCCACCGGCGAGCTTCGATTCAATTTTGCAAAAAATATCAATGTACAGTGGCAAGGCAATAGCATCAATGACGGCGCAAATAGCGTTAGCAATACTTTCAAAATTAAGGGGTATGACCAAGGTTCGGTATTAACGGCTAACCTCATCACCAAGAATGTGTATCTCACCACAGGTAGCGATGGTACGCTTTCCGGCACGATTGCCACCAATGTAGGTAACTTTACGCTTTTCCCCCAGATCGATTTGGCGGGCTATCGCGGTACGGGTTCTATCTACCTTGACGGACAATTAGTCGGCAACGAGGGCAGGCACGTATTTGATATCGGCCTCTTGGCCGATCCCTCTATCGCTAACATACACAACAAGGATTATAAGCATATCACCGACCTGAAAGCCCCCGAGCTTTGGGATCCTGCGTGGGGAATGCCAAACGGTTTTACGGGTTCATACGGTTTTGCGCTGTCTGGCTTTGCCGATAACGTTACGGTGATTAATGTGCCGGTAGATTCATTTATGGATGCCCCTTTTAGCCAACGCGCTCTGGAAATCACCGGTAATGCCGGTGAAAACAGCCATATTACCTTCGAGTACGCCCCCGATTACCGTTATAAAAATTTTTCACCCGTGATGACAATTAGTTTTGATGCGAAAAATATAGTTCACGCTGATGCCGGCACTTTATCGTTCAAAACCGATACGGTCTATATTGACTCAGGTATTCCGGAGGTCAGAGAGTTTTTGGAAATATCATCCAAGGGAGATGCGGAAAACACCCTACGCCTTGAGGGCCATGACAACCATATCAGTGAAATTAACATTACCGGTGATAAGGCGCTTAACCTCACCATCAAAAACAATTTCAGCGAAGAATTGAAATCCATCACCAGTCACATGGCTAATAGCACACCACTGCATTTGACCATGGAACAAGGGGGGACCGGCGGCGGGCTGTTCTATCAGCTGCTAAAACAATTAGACGGACTGACGGGATACGATGCCATCATGTCCCAATTGGCCGGTTACCAACTGTCGATCGCCAACGATGCCCCTACGACCAGCGGCATCCAGGCTAATCATATCTACAACGTAATGGGCAATACGAGTCTGGCAACCGGCAAAGGCGCGGATACGGTGGTATTCAACCACAGTACCATTGATAACATGGTCACCTTTAACGATTACGAAAACAGCAGTACGCAAAATGCATCATGGGTTGAAGGCGACAACATTGCCGTCGGTGATATCGACCGCCAGTGGCTCTTTTCCGCGGGTGGCAGCAAGACTATCGATCTCGTCGGCAACTTATCCCTGAATGAGCTGACAGTGCTACTCTCCGGAATGAATGTCGAGACGAATACGACTCCGCAACAATTGTTCATTGAACTGGTATCTACAGTCACTCAAGGCCACAGTCAGAGTGCATTGAGCGAAGTCAGCGCCTTATCGTTGAATGGATTCTATTTTGTGATGGTGGATAAGAATCTGAATCACAGTTTGGATAACGATGACATTATTTTTGGTCTCACAAACGACAATGCCTTCAGCATGGCCCATTACGATTCACCCGTTCTGGAAATTAATGGCATTGGCAGTTTTACCCATGATGCCGTCGCTGCATAGCTGCTATTTATCATGCACAACTTTCACGCCGGGCTTTGACCCGGTGTGAAAGTTACTACGGTTTGTACGCCCTCCCCTTCACGGCAATCACTGCCCACAGCGTACTCAGTAACACCCCCAGCATGCAAGCCAGCGACGGACCGGCATAACGTACCCGGGGCAGAAACGGTTCGGTGATGAGTGCCGCCTGCGGGATACGCAGCGCAAAGGCTGGTTGAAGTAAGTGAACCGGGCTGCCGCCGCAGCCCTTCAACGTCAAGCGAATGCTCGTTGGCGTTCCAACGCCTCCTCATAGCTCGGCATCGATCCCGCCGCCCCGGCGCGCTCCACGCAGACCGCCGCGTAGGCGGCGGCGAAGCGCACCGCATCGGCTAACGGCACCTGATTCGCCAGCTGCGCCGCCAGGGCGCCGTTAAACGCATCGCCCGCGCCGGTGGTGTCTTTCGGCTGCGCTGGAAACGCCGGGATCAGCTCGCTGTTTTCCCCGTCCGAGAACAACGCTCCCTGCGTGCCCAAGGTCACGATCAGTAAGCGAATGCCTTTGGCGTGCAGCACCTGCGCCGCCTGGCGCGCCGAAGCCGCATCCCGCACCGGCACGCCGGTCAGCAACGTACATTCGGTGGCGTTGGGCGTCAACATATCAACCTGCGCCAACAGGCTGTCCGGCACCGGCTGAAACGGCGCCGGGTTGAGAATGATGAACGTCTGCGCCTCGCGGGCGATGGCGATCACCTGCTCAATCGCCGGCAGATTGTTCTCCAGCTGAGTCAACAGAATATCCGCCGCCGCGATCGCCGGCCGGCACTGGCGCACCTCATCTTCGCTGACCGTCAGGTTGGCGCCGGGATCGACGGCGATCATGTTCTCCGCCTCCTCGCCGGCAACATAGATAAGCGCATTGCCGGTCGGGCAATCGCCGGTCGAGAACAGCGTCACCGCATCGAAACCGGCGGCGGCGAGATGGCGCCGGGCGAAGGTGCCGAAGTCGTCGCGCCCCACCTTGCCGATATAATGCACCCGCGCCCCGGCGCGCAGCGCGGCGGTGGCCTGGTTGGCGCCCTTACCGCCCGCGCCCATCATGCTGTTGCGGGCGATCAGCGATTCGCCGGGCTGCGGAAAGCGCGCCATGCCGGCGACGATATCCAGGTTGAACGAACCGAACACGCAGACTTTGCCTTTCATTGCGGGTACTCCCTGCTCAATTGGAAATGGCGCCGGGCGGCCAGGCAGGCGCCTTTGCTGCCGGTCTCATCGCTAAGGCGGCTGATGGAGATCGCCAGCCCCTGCGCCGGCTGCGGCTCGCGCAGATGGCGGCGGATCTCTTGCTCCAGCTGCGCCAACGGGAAACCGCTCATGGCGATCACGCCGCCGCCCAGGATTAGCCGCTCTGGATCGAGCACGTTCATTTCGATGGCGATGGTCTGCGCCAATCGTTCGACGAAGCGCCGCAGATCCGGATGTTCGCCGTGGCGTTCGAACAGCCGTTCGAACGGCGTTTGCGCCGCGTTGGCGCGCGCCCAGCCGGTCAGCCAGTGACCGGAGGTCAGGCTCTCGACGCAGCCCCGTTTACCGCACGGGCACTCGCCCTGATGGCCCGGCCAGGGAATGTGCCCCAGCTCGCCGGCGGCGCCGTGCGCCCCGTGGTAAAAATCGCCGTTCAGCCACAGGCTATTGCCCATGCCGGTGCCCAAATACAGCCCCACCGCCACCTGCGGCAGCGCCGGCAGCTGCTGCAAGTCCCACCACAGCAGGTGATTGACGTCTTTATCCATCCGCACCGGCAGCGCCAGCAAATCGGCCAACAGCGCCGCCACCGGCTGAGCATCCAACGCCGGAATGAACGGCAGCGACAGCACCCGCGAGCGATCGCGGCTGAGGATACCCGGCAGCCCGAGCATCACCTGCGCCACCTGACGATCCTGGCAATGCCCGGCGATCAGGCGGCCCAACGCCGCCAGCGGATCGGCCTGTCGTGCCCAATCGGCGGTCGCCATCTTGCGGTAACCGCTGAACTCGCCGTCATCATCCATCAACAGCAGGCGGGTGTTGGTGCCGCCGACGTCTACGCCAAGAAAATGCCGCATCATGTCCCCCGCCTCAGGCCGCCTGCCGCATCTGATCCAGCATTTTTTCCCATGCCGTCTCCAGATCCGGATCGAGGTTGAACAGCCCGGAGCTGCCGACGATCAACACTTCCGCGCCGGCGCCCATCAGATCGCGGTAGGTGCGCTGGTTACAGGATCCGTCGATCTCGATCAGATAGCTCAGGTTTTGCTGGCGTTTCAGATCGCGCAACTGGCGGATCTTTTCCAGCATTTCGGGAATGAACGGCTGCCCGGCATAGCCCGGATCGACGGTCATCACGGTGATCTTATCCAGTAGATGAAGGTAGTGGCGGATAAACTCCACCGGCGTAGCCGGGTTCAGCACCACACCCACTTTTTTGCCCAGCGCGCGGATCTGGTTGATCACCCGGAACGCGTCGCGGTTGATGGTTTCGGCGTGCGGGCAGATAAAGTCCGCGCCTGCGCGGGCGATCGGGTCGATAAAATCGGTCGGGTTCTCCACCATCAGATGCACGTCCAGCAGCAACGAGGTGTGCGGGCGGATCTGTTCGATAAAGAACGGCGACAGCGTGATGTTTTTAACGTAGTGCCCATCCATGATGTCGATATGCAGCATATCGGCGCGGCAGTTCAGCACCGCCAATTGCTGCCGGATATCCATCAGGTTCATGCACATCAGTGAAGGTGAAATCTGGTATTTCATTAGCGTTATCCTGCGCAAAAGGGAAAAAGGATCAGTGGCCCGCCGCGGCTCTGGCCTGGGCCGCGCTGCGGCGCATCGCCCGCCGCTGCCGATAGCGATGGCGGAAAAATTTCAGCGCCAGCACCGCAATCAGCACCGCGCCCCACATCGCCAGACTGAAGTGCGGGCTGACGTTCATCAGGTTCAAACCGGTGGCGATCACCTGCAGCACGATCAGCGCCAGCACCACGCCGCTGACCCGCCCAAAACCGCCGAACGGATCGGTGCCGCCCAGAATGATCGCCAGCACCGTCAGCAGCAGATAAGAGTCGCCGTAGCCCATGCGCGCCGAGTTGAAGCGCGCCATCATCACCAGCCCGGCGATCACGCACAGCAGGCTGGAGAGGGTGTAAATGGCGATCAGCACCCGATGGGTATTCACGCCGCTGAAGTGGGTGGCGTTGATGTTGCTGCCGCTCATGTAGATGCATTTGCCGAGCCGGGTTTTCTGCAAGAACAGCGCCAGCAGCACGGCAACCGCCAGGAAGATCCACAGCGGTACCGGTACGCCCAGCACGCGCTCGGCGCCGATAAACCGCACGATCTCCGGCATACCACTCAGGGCCGCGCCGCGCGTCAGGTAGATGCCGATGCCGTTGACCGTGGTCATGGTCGCCAGCGTCACCAGAATCGGATGCGCGCCGACGTAGGCCACCAGCGCGCCGGTCGCCGCGCCGATCGTCACGGCCAGCAGCATCGCCGCCGCCAGCGCCAACACCAGCCACAGCGCCTGCAATCCCAATCCGGCGTCCGGCGGCAGATAGCTGATGAACAGCCAGGCCATCAGCAGGCTGGTCAGGTTGGCGCTGGCGATAATGCACAGGTTCAGGCCGCCGCTGAGGATCGGGATGAACATCGCCAGGGTCAGCAGGCCCAGCTCCGGCAGCTGGAACGCCACGCTGGTGAAGGTGGCGCCGCTGAAGAAGCGCCCCGGCATCAGCAGGCTGAAGGCCAGCACCACCGCCACCAGCAGCGCCAACAGGCCGACGGCGGTGCCGTCTGGACGAAATTTCAGGTAGTTGCCCATCAGGCGCTCCTCAGGCGAAACCGACGTCGGTTTCTTTGCGTTTCTTGTAGTGAGTGACGGTGATCGCCGCGACGATCACCAGGCCGATCACCACGTTCATGAAGTAGCTGGACACGCCGATCAGGTTGAGGCCGTTTTTCAGCACGCCGATCAGGAATACGCCCATCAGCGTGCCGATCACGCTGCCCTTGCCGCCGTTCAGGCTGGCGCCGCCCAGCACCGCCGCCGCCAGTACGTCGAGCTCACCGCCCACCAGCGCGTTGGGCACCACTTCGCCCATGCGGTACACCTGCACCAGGCCGCCGATCGCCGCCATCACGCCCAGATAGCCATAGGCGAACAGGTGCAGCAGGCCGACGCGAATGCCGATGCGCCGCGCCGATTCCGCATCGCCGCCGACGGCAAACAGCTGGCGCCCGAGGTGCGTCTTGTTCAGCAGCAGCCAGGTCAGCAGCGCCACCGCCAGCATCACCAGCGTCGGCAAACCGAGCTGATAGCTCTGTTCACCCAGCTGGAACGGCAGCACGCTGCGTGGCAGCGTCCACCAGTCCGGCAATGCGTACAGGCTGCGGCCGTTGGTCAGCCACATCAGCATGCCGAACAACAACGCCTGCATGCTGATGGTGACGATGATCGAGACGATGCGCAGACAGTAGATCAACAGCGCGTTGACCATGCCCAGCGCGGCGCCGATCGCCAACGCCAGCAGAATGCTGCCCGCCGGGCTGGCCAGGCCGTAATGGGTCGCCAGCGTGGCGATCAGGTACTGCACCACCGAGGCCACCGCAGCGAAGGAGATATCGATGCCGCCGGTCACCAGCACCACGAACAGGCCGAGGGCGAAAATGCCGCTCACCGCATAGCTTTCGCAGAGATCGAGCAGGTTTTGCACCGTTAAAAACTGCTCGCTGAGCAGCGAAAAGACGATGACCGTCAGCAGCAGCACCCAGGCCAGGTAGCCTTCGTTGCCGCGCGGTTTCAGGCTGAATCTACGCATTGACCGCCTCCGCCAGCTGTTGCTGACTCACCTGCCCCGGCAGGTACTCGCCGATCACGCTGCCGCCGCTGAAGTGCAGCACCCGATCGCAGTTGTAATACACCTCCGGCACTTCGTCGGAGATCAGCAAAATGGCGATCCCCTCCTGCGCCAGCAGATGGATCAGTTGGTAGATGCTGGCCTTGGCGCCGACGTCGACGCCGACGGTCGGCGAGTCGAGGATCAGGATCCGCGGCTGGGTCAGCACCCACTTGGCCAACACGATCTTTTGCTGATTGCCGCCGGACAGCGTCGAAACCGCCTGCTCCGGATCCGCCACCCGCACGCCGAGTTTGGCGATCCACTCCGCGACGATGCGATTCTTGCGGTAGTCGTCAATCAGGCGAAAACGCCCGCGCAGCTTATCGAGAATGGTCAGCACCGCGTTGTCCGCCACCGACTGTTGCTGCACCAGGCCGAGCGTCAGGCGATCCTCCGAGACGTAGCCGATGCCGGCCTTGATCGCGTCCTCATGGCCGCGAAAGCGCACCGGTTTGCTGTCGAGGTAGAGCTTGCCGCTGTCCGGCCGGGTCATGCCGAACAGGCTCAGCGCCAGCTCGGTGCGCCCGGAGCCGAGCAGGCCGCATAGACCGAGCACCTCGCCCTGATGCAGCCGGAAGCTCACGTCCTGATACTGCCCGGCGCGGCTGAGGCGATCCGCCTCCAGCAGCACCCGATCCTTATTCATGCTGGGTGACTTCAGGCGATAGTCCAGCTTCAGACCGGTCATCAGCTCGGTCAGACGATCGCCGGTGATCTCCGCCGCCGGCCAGGTGCCGATCTTGTTGCCGTCGCGGATCACCGTGACGCGATCCGAGATCTCCAGCACCTCGTCCAGCCGGTGGCTGACGAACACCACGCAGATGCCTTTCGCTTTCAGGTAATCCACCGTGCGCAGCAGCTGATTGACCTCGGTGCGGGTCAGCGAGGCGGTCGGTTCATCCATGATCACCAGCCGCGCCTCCGCCACCAGCGCGCGGCAGATCGCCACCTGCTGCCGCTGGGCGATCGGCAGCTCCCCCACCCGTTTGTCGAGATCCAGATGGAAACTCAGCTCTTGCAGCAGGCGCTCGGCGGTGCGCCGCAGCCGTGCCGGGCGGTACCATCCCAGCAAACCATGCAGGTTGTGCTCGAAGGCGATGTTTTCCGCCACCGTCAGGTTGGGAAACAGCGACAGATCCTGGTAGATCACCTGAATGCCGAAGGCGCGCGCCTGATCCGGCGACAGCCGACCGAAGGTTTGCCCGTCGATGGTGATGCGGCTGCCGTCGTCCGGTTGATACACGCCGGCGATCGCCTTGATCAACGTACTCTTGCCGCAGCCGTTGGTGCCGGCCAGGCAGTGCACTTCCCCCGGCATCAGCGCCAGCGAGATAGCGTTCAGCGCACGCTGCCCGCCAAAGGTCATCGACAGCTGTTGCAGCGCGATCAGCGGCGCGCCCTGGGTTGCCGTATTGCCGGAAATCGCCATGATTACAGCCCCATCTTCACCAGCTTCGGCAGGTTTTGCTTATCCAGGCTTTCGGTGGCGTTGCCGAGAATGGTGTGCTGCTGCGCATCCACCTGCACCTTGCCCATACCTTCGATGGTCATGCCGTCGGTGATCTTTTCTCCCTTGTGCATCATGTCAGCGATGCGCACGAACACTTCGCCCGCCACCATCGGGTTCCAGATGTAACCGCCCTTGATGGCGCCGCGATTGACCAGCGAAGCGCCCTGGCCCGGGCTGAACGGCCCGATGACGCAGATATCGTTGCTTTTGCCGCGGTTGAGCACCGCGCGACCGGCGCCGATCGGCCCCTGCGATCCGAACGCCAGCACGCCTTTCAGATCGGGATATTTGGCCATCAGATCGTTGGTGGTGCGCACGCTGTCATCCAGCGATTCCCCCACGCCGAACTTGTCGCCCACCAGCTGCATGTTCGGGTAGTGCTGCTTCTGGTAGTTGATGGCCGAGTCCGACCAGGTGATATGCAGCGGCACCGTCAGGCTGCCGACGTACACCGCGTACTTGCCCTGCTCTTTCATGCAGGCGGCCAGCGCTTTCATGTGGTTGACCCCGTGCTGCGAGGCGTCCACCAGCTCAAAGTCCCAGTCGGCGTACTTCTGGCCGGGGGATTCGTGCACGATCACCTTGATGCCCGCCTCCTGCGCGCGCTTGAGCACCGGCTCCAGCACCCGGGCGTCATTCGGCACCACGCCGATGATGTCCACCTTCTGCGCGATCAGATCTTCGATGGCGCGCACCTGCAGCGCCGGATCCGCCGCCGTCGGCCCGACCATCCAGGCGTCGATGCCGCGTTTGGCGCCTTCGCTTTTGATGCCGGCCTCCATGGCGTTGAACCACGGAATGCCGCCGATCTTCACCACCACGCCCATTTTCAGCTTGTCCGCCGCCTGCGCGGATAGCGACAGCAGCAGCGAGGCAAACAGACCGACCAGTACGGATTTTTTCATTGTTCTCTCTCCACAAGTGTTGGCTGTAAATAAGGGGGTTTCGTTGTTGTTATCGCGCCGCCCTTTTCGCGGCGGGTGAAACTTCAATCACGTCGACGTTGTTCCAGGCCAGTTCCTGACGAAATTCGTCGTCGCTGAGCCGATCGGTGATTAAGGTATCTATCTCCCGGTAGTGGCAGATGCGCGCGAACGAGCGGCGGCCGAACTTGTTGCTGTCCACCAGCAGGAACTTGCGTTCCGACGCCAGCAGCATCTGCTGCTTCAGCCGCGCATGGTGCTCGTTGCTTTCGCGGATGCCGCCGTCCTGGCAGATGCCGTGGCAGGAGAAAAACAGCTTGTTGATCACGAACTCTTTCAGCATCTGCTCCGCCAGCACGCCGATAAAATCCTCATACTTGGCGGAATACTCGCCCCCCAGCCCGATGGTGCGCACGTTGGCCTTGCAGGCCAGCGTCTGGATGATGTGCAGCGAGTTGGTCAATACCACCAGCGAGATATCCGGCAGTTGGCGCGCCAAAAACCAGCTGGTGGAGCTGCTGTCCAGCAGCAGGCAATCCCCCGGCGCGATAAACCCCAGCGCGCGTTTGGCGATACGCGTCTTCTGCTCCGGCGCCTCGTTGCTGCGCTGGCGGAAAGATTCCCCCTGGTCTATCTCGGCGGGCACATAGGTTTTCTCCACCGCCGGCGGCTCGACGAACACCGCGCCGCCGTGGCTGCGCAGCAGCAGGCCGCGCCGTTCCAGCAAGGCCAGATCACGCCGCGCCGTCTCGATAGAGATGTGGCACAGCTGCGCTACCTCCTGCACCATCACGCGGCCGCGCTGGCTCAAGACTTCGGTGATAAAACGATGACGTTCTACAGGCAGCATGTTTCTTTTCTCCTCCACGACGTTGATTACGATATCGATTTGCCGCGCCGCGTTTTGCGCGCAGACGCAAAGCGCATCGCCCCGCGATCGGTCAACGATGGCGGTGTGATAGTTGTCAAAAAAATCGGGAGGAAAATGAAATGAATAATTATGAAAGTGTGGAGTAACAGGCAGTTATGATGCGCGTGCGTCTTAGGCAGACAGGAGATAAACGGTAAACGGTCACAATTCCACGTTCCGCAACATGACCGTTAATGACCGTTTTTGTGGTTTTGACCGAACGCCGGGCCTAAAGTAGCCCGGCATTCTATTTACAGCGGCTTATGCGCCGTTTCCCGCGCCGCCCATACCGCCCAAAGCGTGATAAGCAGAGCCAACGCGACATAGGCGGAAATCGCCAGCGTGCTGTCGTAAGATTTAAACAACGAAGTGATGATCAGCGGGGCAAAGCCGCCACCGATAATCCCCGCCAAGGTATAGGCTAACGACGATCCGGCATAACGCACCCGTGTCGGGAACTGTTCCGTGATGAATGCCGCCTGTGGCCCATACATCGCCGCATGGATCAACAGCCCGATCACCACTGCCATGCAGATCAACACCGGTTGACTGCTGTCGAGCAGGACGAAGAACGCAAACGCCCACGCTATCGCCGCCAATGCACCGCCGATATACACCGGACGACGGCCGAAGCGATCCGACAATGCGCCAAACAGCGGTACCGCGACGGCGTTGCCTATCGCCCCCAGCATGGTGGCGCCCAGCGCCAGCGGGCGCGGCAGATTCAGCACGGTGGTGACGTAGGTCAACGTGAACACGACCACCAACGCATAGAGCACGTCAGAGCCGATACGCGATCCGCCGGCGATCAGCAGTGGGCGCATGTGCTGCGTGAAGACTTCGCGGATCGGCGACTGCGTAACATCTTTCGATGCCTCCAGTTGCAAAAATGCCGGCGTCTCACCCACTCCCCGACGCAGCCACAAACCGAAGATGACCAGCACCAGGCTCAGCAGGAACGGGATCCGCCAGCCCCATTGCTGGAAATCGTCCGCCGACATCGCCAACGTCACCAGCGTAATCAGGCCGGTGCCGATCAGCGAACCGCAGGACGGCCCTACCTGAGCAAAGGACGCGTTGCGCCCGCGCTGATGCGGCTTACCGTGTTCCATCGACAACAGCACCGCCCCCGCCCATTCTCCGCCCAGCGCAATGCCCTGAATAAAGCGCAGCGTCACCAGCAGCAACGGGCTCCAAATCCCCCAGCTGGCATAGCCGGGCAACAATCCCATCAGCGCCGTGGTCACGCCCATGATCACCAGCGTGGTGACCAGTACAAAGCGCCGCCCCAACACATCGCCAAGGTGGCCGAACACGATGCCACCGATCGGCCGGGAAACATAACCCACCGCGTAAGTGGAGAACGCCAGAATCGTGCCCACCAGCGGATCGAACGATGGGAAGAATACATGGTTGAAAATCAACGCGGCCATGATGTTGTAGACGGTGAAATCGTACCATTCCAACGCCGTGCCAATCGAGCTGGCCGCCGCCAGCTTGCCGGTATTGGGCGGTGCGGCGGCACTTTCTGCGGCCGGCGCGGCAGCCTGTGCCGTTTCAGTGGTGTATGCATTCATGATGTCAGCTCCTGTGCGGTCAGTTGCCAGCCAAGGGCATAGTGCCAGGCATCGGCGGCGGGCATGTTCAGCGCTTCAGCGGCCTGCTCGCTTAAACGCAGGCCGGCTTCGGCGTCGCAGCTTTCGATCAATAGCATCGGCAGCATTCGGCGGTTTTCTCGCGATTCTTTCGGCAGCGGGGAACTGAGTTCGGCATCCGGCGTCAACAGGCTGCTGCGCACAAAGCCAGGCTGTTCAGCCAGCCGCGCGCCCAGTTGCAAGATGCGGGCATGCAGCGCTTCCGATGCCGCCGACGGCAGCACGAAGATACAGAGATGACTGCCGCACCCTTGGCCGGTGACCGCCTCCACCGCACACACCCGGCGCATTGGATCACGCATTTTCTCCAGACTGGCCACCGACCAAGGCGTTTGGTGTTGAAACGCGGCGCGATAGGCTTCGGAGGTAAAACTGGCCAACGATTCGGTTTTATACAGCCCCAAATATTGACGCCCGCCCTGCAATGCCCGATAGCGTGTGCCGGATAAAAAGCCGGGCACCCGCACCCGCTCCTCCACGTGTTCGCGGTCATACCAGCGATTGAAATCCGCAGCATCCTGCGTGGCGACATCCGTCGCGACAAACAGCATTCCGTTCGGGGAATCGTTCATGGATATTCTCCTGGTCATCTCAAAAGGCAGGCCTGCGCCCACCGGAAAATCACGCCTCGGCAAGACGGCGTTCGATCGCCAGCGCCCATCCCAGCAGCGCCTCATCACACATCGGCAAGCCCGCCAGCATCAGGCCGATCGGCGCGGCGCCCGGCCGCTGGCAGGGCAAGGACAGCGCACAGCCGTCGAGGAAATTGACGATCGCGGGATTGCGCAGCATCAGTCCGTTGCAACGGAAGTAGGCATCATCCGCCGCCAGCTCGCCGATAGTTGGCGCAACCATCGGCACGGTCGGCATCAGCAGAGCGTCAAACCTCTGCAGCTCCGCCGTAACCCGCCGCTGCCAGTCGGCGCGTTGCCGCTGCAACAGCTGCAGATCGGCGTCGCCCAGGGATGCGCCGCGGCGAATGCGCGACAGCACCCGCGGGTCATAGCCCTCGGCCCGTTCAGCGATCAACGCTTGATGCCAGCGCCAGGACTCCAACGCGGTGAAACCACCGTTGGCATTGAATGCGGCCAGTTCGGCGAACGCCGTAGCGGGAATGAATTCAATCTGCGCCCCCGCCTGAGACAGGCATTGCAGGCTGCGCTGGAATGCCTCGGCAACCGCCGGCTGCAGTTCATCCAGCACCACCGTTTGCGGCACGGCAAAATGCGCCTGCGCCAAGCTTTTTTGCGGCACCCGCAGCGGGCTGTCGGCAATCAGTGCGTCCAGCGCAATACAGCTGGCGACGTCATGAGCAATCACGCCGATCGAATCCAGCGAAGGCGACAGCGGCAATAAGCCAGCGTCATTGATGCGCCGTGCAGTGGGTTTATACCCGGTCAACCCGCACAGCGCGGCGGGAATGCGTACCGACCCGCCGGTATCGCTGCCAATCGCGCCCAGGCACATGCCGTCGGCCACCGCCACCGCCGCACCGGAAGAGGAGCCGCCGGGAATGCGTGCCGCCTGGCGCTCCCAGGGATTGGCCGGCGTCCCGTAATGCGGGTTGATGCCCAGCCCGGAATAGGCGAATTCCGTCATCGTCGTTTTGCCCACCACCACCGCGCCGGCTTGCAACAGCCGTTCCACTACCGCAGCGTGCTTTTCCGCGGGCGGCGCGTCGGCTAACACGCGCGAGCCCGCCGTGGTCACCTCACCGGCCACGTCAAACAGATCCTTGATTGAGACAGGCACGCCATCCAGCGCCGACAGTGGCGAGCCGGCGGCGCGCCGCCGATCGGAGGCCTGCGCTTGCCGTTGCGCCCACTCGGCGTAGGTTCGCGTAAACGCGCGCGCGCCCTCCCCCCGCTCATCGGCGATCTGCGCCAAAGCGGCGACGGTCAGCTGCGCTGCGGTGAATTCACCGCTAGCCAGGCCGGCGCTGGCCTGCATCAACGTCAGCTTTTTCATCACGCCACCACCGGCAGTTCAATGCTGCGATAACCGTGACTGATGGTGCGCCCAAGCACATCGTCCACCAGTTCCATGCGAAATTCGCCGGCCGGTCGAATGCCGCCGATCGCCGCCACCGTGCCGCAAGTCATCGCTAACCCGTCGGGCGTTTGCGGTTGCGCCAGCCCGCACTCCGGCGGCTGCATACCGGTGAAGTAACGCTCCAGCAAATCACCGGGCGTACGCAGCGCGGCAAGGCTGCCCTGTTGATACAATCGCCATTCGCCCTCTTCCTTGATCCACGAACGCAAGATCAAACTGTCCCAATGTTCCAGCACCTCCTGCAGCGGCCAGGCGGCTCGCGACACCGGTTTAACGCAAATCTGTTTCGACAGCGCCACGCTGTGCGCTTCGAGTTGACGATCGGTGTGATCGGACGCCAATGACACGAACAGTTCGCCGCGATGGGCAAAAATCAGCGGTTCCGCTTCGCCGGACGTCGCGTTGCCAATGACTTCAATGGTCTCTTGCTGGCTCAACTGATTGGCGGCAACGCGGTAAAACAGGGGGATTGCACTGGGCTGGGGCACGCCCAGCTCGGCCAATTCACGAATATGGTGCAAGATCGCTTCGCGATCGCGTCCGGTCCAACCGGCGATCACCAGATGATCAATCTCAACATTCAACGTCGCCGCGCCGCGGGATTCAGGTAAAGTGAAGGTCAGTCTCATGGCAGTTTCGCCCCTCTTGTTAAAACACTGTGAAATTTCACTATATCTTTAGTTACCAAATAAGCGATTTTCATGCCATGTTTTTGTGTACTATGTCTAAAAACTTTCTTCTTGCAGGAGCAAAACGTGAAGACTGTTGACGCAGAAAGCCCGCAGCGCCCGATGACGGAAGAAGCCGGCGTCTCACTGAACGAGCTGGCCTACCGGCGCTTCAAACAGGCGCTGGTCACACTCAGCTACAAGCCGGGCGAATATCTCAATACCGCGCAGGTAATGAACGATCTGGATATGGGCAGAACGCCGATCAATCAGGCGATCCACCGCTTGGCCAACGAGGGGTTACTGCAGGTCATCCCGCGCAAAGGCGTGATGGTTTCACCGTTGTCGATGGACGATGCGTTGGAATTGATCGAAGTAAGGCTGGCTAACGAGATGCTGTGCATGCAGCTGGCGAGCCAGAGGATTACCGAGAGGCAAATCGCGACGCTGACCGAACTCAATCGGCAAATCGAAGCCGCGAGCCAGGAGCGAGATAGAGTGCGAATGATGACACTCGATCATGAGTTTCACCAGGAGCTGGCGCAGATCGCCGGCAATAACATGCTGGCGGATATCCTGAGTGTGCTGCACGCCAGGGCGCAGCGTTTTTGGGCCAGCACCCTGTCGCGGGAAGGGCATATGCGCGAAGTGATCGACGAACACCGGGCAATTATCGCCGCGCTGGCCGCACAAGACAGCGCCGCCGCCGCCGAGGCCGCGCAGGCGCATATCTTGTCATTCCGCAGCGCGCTGCTGCACGACGGGTAACCCCGCGGCGCAGGATATTACCGGGAATAGTTATGATGACCCTGTTCTGCCGATGAGCAGGAGATAAACGGTAAACGGTCACATTTCACGCTCCGCGGAATGACCGTTTTTATAGTTTTGACCGAGCTCCGTCGAGAGGTGGCCGACGTTGATAGGCGTTGCCTTAAAAAACAGCAAAAAAAATCCGGTGAGAATCTCACCGGACCGTTAGCCACCTGACACAAATTATTCCTCGTGCTCATGCTCTTTCAACATCGCCTCACGCAGCACAGCGTTCAGGCGTTTCTGATAGCCCTTGCCTGGCCGCTGAAGCCAGGCCAACACATCCGCATCGATTCGGATGGTTTTCGATACTTTCATCGGTTTATAAAAACGCCCCTGAACCGCAGCCTGCCACTTCTCCTCACCCAGGGCCGGGGCATCGGTATAATCGATATCCTCATCCGGCAGCGCGCTCAGTGAAGCAATTTGCGCTTTCTGCTCCTCCGTCAACGGAGGGAGTACGCTATGCGCCAGATTTTTGGCGGAATTTTTGCGCTTCATATCTTCCCCTCTCTTTGGCATCGGCCTTGCGTGCTGAAATGATGCGCACGATCTCTACGGCATCGCCTTCGACATCCGTTTCGGTCGTCGTATGTGCCACCAGCAGCAACAAACAGGAGCCGACCATACCGATCGTTTGCCAGCGTTCTTCTCCATCCTCAATCCTTTCCAGCACGGCCAAATGGTTGGGATCCAGAAAAACCCGTTGCGCAATCTCAAAACTGACGCGGTGTTTACGCTGGTTACTGTGATTTTTATCCTGATTCCATTCAAAATAAACATACATTTTTGTAACTACATTTTGATTATTATTTAATCAAAATACACTCCGCACGGCGGGATGTCAAAACCCCTCATGCATTCAACGCCCGCCTGCGGCCTCGATAAAAGTGCCGGTCACGTAAGACGCGGCGTCAGACAGCAGCCAGGCGATCGCCTCCGCCACTTCCTGCGGCTGCCCGCCGCGCTGCATCGGTAAACTGTCCTTCACGCGATCCACCCGGCCGGGCTCGCCGCCGCTGGCGTGCATCTCGGTATAGATGAATCCGGGCCGCACGCCGTTGACGCGAATGCCCTGCGCCGCCACCTCGCGCGCTAGCCCGATGGTCAGGGTATCGACGGCGCCTTTCGAGGCGGCGTAATCGACGTATTCCCCGGCAGCCCCCAACCGGGACGCCGCGGAGGAAACGTTGACGATAGCGCCGCCCTGGCCGCCATGGCGCAGCGCCATGCGCTTCACCGCCTCGCGGCAACACAGGAAGTAACCGGTCACGTTGGTGCCGAGCACCTGATTGATGCGCTCGGCGGTCAACTGCTCAATGTTCGCCTGCCGGAACAGAATGCCGGCATTGTTGACCAGCGCACTGAGCATGCCCAGCCCGGCGTCCAGCGCGGCGAACATCGCCATCACCTGCGCTTCGTCGGCCACATCGGCCTGCAGCGCCAGCGCCTTGCCGCCCTGCGCCTCGATTTCCGCCACCACCTGCCGCGCCGCGCTTTCGTCGCGCAGGTAATTCACGCCCACCGCATAACCCTGCCGGGCCAGCAATAACGCGGCCGCACGGCCAATTCCCCGGCTCGCGCCGGTCACCAATGCCACTTTCGTCATACTGTTTTTTCTCTAGTTAGCGATGTCAACATAGCGACCTGCGCGCAGACGCCCCGTTTGCCCGTCAGAGTATAGAGCTGCACCCAAAAAAGCGCTTCAAAGCTGAGTCAGGCGGCGCAGCTGCTTTTTAATCCGCGCTTTGACGCAGCCGTATGCGTCCGACGTCGCTGCCTGATGCCCCCGTTGCAAGCCGGCAGCATGCGGGCCATTGTCGCTATGGCTCTGCGCATCGCCGCGAAAAGACAGCGTCAACAGAACGAGCAGCGTCGCCACGCCTGTATATATCAGCCGCCGCGAGGTGCCCGCGAGCGGGGAACCGTCAGTCTGCATGTTTCGCGCCCTCTGTCATGATTTCGAATGGCTGCAAAATAACTGAAATTCCCTCTTGCTCCCTTAACGCGAGATTAAAGCCAGATTAAGGTTTGCTTAAGAACGTGCAGGCAGTGCAGGTTTCCCCGTTGTCTTCCCGTCAACGTTATAGTTAGATAAGCGCGACTCAAAGATCTCCGCGGAAAAAACGTGAACATACTGTTGGTGGAAGACGACCTGCAATTAGGCAAGGCGCTGTGCCGCGCACTGGAGCTGGCCGGCTTTAATTTATGCTGGGTGCGCCTGCTCGCCGACGCGGAAAATAAACTTTCATCCGGCGGGTTCGATTTGATGCTGTTGGATCTCACGCTGCCGGACGGCGACGGTTTGCAGAAGTTGATCGCCTGGCGGGCCGCCGGGCAAAATATCCCGATTATCATCCTGACCGCTCGCGACCGCATCGAAAGCCTGGTGAACAGCCTGGACTCTGGCGCGGACGACTTTCTGGCCAAACCCTTTGCGCTGCCCGAACTCATCTCGCGCGTCAAGGCGGTCAACCGGCGTATGGCCGGCTTTGCTTCGCAAACCTGGAGCCTCGGCACGCTGTATCTCGATCCGGTCAACCATCAGGTGACGCTGGATAACGAGCTGCTGATGCTGTCGAAAAAAGAGTATCACCTGTTGCACGAACTGATGCGCTGCGCCGGCACCGTGGTGCGCAAAGCGGTGTTAGAGCAGCGGCTGTTCGGCCACGGCGACAGTGTGGAAAGCAACTCGCTGGAAGTGCACATGCATAATTTACGGCGCAAGATCGGTAAAGAAAGGATTATTACCGTACGCGGCATTGGTTATTTGCTGAAGAAAGAGTAGCGGCATGATCGGTTTTAAATCCTTCTTTATGCGCACCATTATTTTCCAGGTGCTGGCCATTTTATTATTGTGGGGGCTCCTCGTCGCCTGGGTGAAATATTGGTATTACCCCGACATGGAGAAATATTTCGATAATCAGCAACGTATCGTCGCCGCAGGCATCGCCAATATTCTCGATGAAACCGGCACTGACAATATCGATTATCTCGGCATCATCAAGACCATTGAAGGCATGTACATTGATTCCATCAATAATGGCATGCAGGATCAAATCGACTATCACCCGCTGTTCGTGGTTTATGATCGGGACAACCGGATGCTTTACAGTTCGCTGACGCAGGGAGAACCGCTGCGCCTGCCGCCTTCGGTGCTGTCCGGCTCAGTTAAATACGCCGGCGCCAACTGGCATCTCGCCGGCAGTTGGAGCGAAAAGCGTCAGTATCGGGTCATCGTCGGCGAATCGTTCAACGATCGCACCACGCAGTTCGGCAATCCGGCGGAAAGCACCGCCGTACCGCTGCTGGGCATTCTGGCAGCCATCATCGTCACCTTGTTATTTACCGCCTATTTCAGCCTGCGGCCGCTGCGCCAGATCGCCCGCACCATCTCCGATCGCCAGCCGGGCAACCTATCGCCGATCAATGTCAGCGAGCAGTATCAGGAAATCCGGCCGGTGGTGGTGGAGGTCAACAAACTGATGGCACGCATCGACGCCGCCAATCAGCGCGAGAAACGCTTTATGGCCGATGCGGCGCACGAACTGCGCACGCCGATCGCCGCCGTGCTGGCGCAGCTGCATCTGCTGACCCAGGTCAGCGAGCAGCAGGAGCGCCGGGAGATCATCGGCGACATGCAGCAGGGGCTGGATCGCGCGGCGTCGCTGTCACGCCAGCTGATCAACCTGGCCAAGCTGGAGGCGGAAGATTTTCCGCTGAAAATCGAGGCGGTGGACATCTACGCAGAGATCGGAAAATGCATCGCGCAGCACGTCCCCTATGCGCTGGAAAAGGATGTGGAACTCTCGCTCGACGGCAGCGAGGACGTGGTGGTAACCACCGATCGCCATGCGCTGATCGCCATCTTCACCAACCTGCTGGACAACGCACTCAAGTACGCGCCGCCCGGCAGCCGCATCGAAGCCCATATCCGTTCACTGGCACCGCTCGGCTGCTATATTACGTTGCGCGACAACGGCCCCGGAGTGAGCGAAGAGCACCTTCCGCGCCTGTTTGAACGCTTTTACCGCGTGCCCGGCACGCAGCAGACCGGCAGCGGACTGGGATTGGCCATCGCCCGGAACCTGGCCGACAAGATCGGCGCGCAGCTGCGCGTCACCGAAGGCCTCGACGATCGCGGCATCGGTTTTATTATCGATTTGCCGGAAAGTTACCGGCCACAGACTGAGAGTGAACAACGATCATGAGCGCCCCTGTCCTGCTGCAACGGCAGCAACTCGACCGACTATGGGATATTGACCGCAGCGAAATTATCGACACCCTGTATCGCCTGCAGGACGGTAAACTGCAAGCCTACCCGGACTACTACGACGTGCGCGGTTGGGATCCGCATGACCGGGAAACCTATACGCCGATCCACGAAGCCTGCTTCGATCGCGGCGGCGCGTTTTTCGCGCGGTTCGAAGGCGAGGAGATCGTGGCGGCGGCGGCGCTGGATACCGAGCCGCGCGGCCCGCAGCGTGATCTGCGCCAGCTGCTGTTCTTTTACGTCAGCGCGCACAAACGCGGCCAGGGGTTAGGCAAGCAGCTGTTCCAGCTCTGCCTGCGTCAGGCGGCGCAAGAAGGCGCCGCCGGGCTGTACGTCTCCTCCATCCCCAACAAAAGCACCGTAGACTTCTATCTGGCGCAAGGGTGCCGGCTCATCGAGCGCCCGGATCCCGAGCTGTTCGCCCGCGAGCCGGAGGATATTCACCTGGTCTGCCCTTGCTAGCGGCAGGAACTTAGCGGGCGATGCGTATCACCGAACGCACGTCGCTTTTCTTGTTCAGATCCCATACCTCGGCGATCTCCGCCAGCCCGTGCTCCTGCGTCTCGATAGTGAGCGCGCCCGTTGCCGCCAGCGCCAGAATTTCGGTCGCGTAGCGCTGCATCTCAGGGATCGACGGGAAGTTGCCGGTGCCGCTGCCGAGGATCTGCAGCTGATTGCTGCGCAGCACCGCCGCCGGCAGCCGGATGTCCGGCGCGGCCATCGAGCCGACGTTGACCAGGCGAATGCCGCGCCCGCCGGCGTAAGACGAGAGATCGTGATTATTGAGCGTCGCGAGCAGCGCTTCGGTCGCCGGGCCCCAGATATAATCGACGATCACCTGATAACCGCCCGGCCCCGCCGCCGCCGCGAAGGCCTGCGTCAGCGCCTCGCCCTGCAGGCTCAGATCCACCGTGGCATCCACGCCCAACGCTTCCAGCACGCTCAGCCGACGGCCGGCGGCAACGATGCGCCCGGCTCCCGCCTGACGCGCCGCGGCGACCGCCAGTTTGCCCGAGGTGCCGGTAGCGCCGATGATCAGCACCGTTTCACCGGGCTGCAGATCCGCCCGCCAGCGCAGCGGCAGCCAGGCGGCGAAGGCCGGATTGATCAGCGCCGCCGCCGTGGCGTCGTCCACCGCCTCCGGCACCGGCACCGTCCATGACGCGACGCTGCGCTCAGCCATCGCGCCGTAAGGGCGGCGGAAGGAGGCGAAATACACCCGTTGCCCGTCGGCCGTCCGGCCCACGCCGTCGGTGCCGGGTACGATCGGCAACTGCTTCGGGCTGGAGTAATGGGTGCCGGCGACGGTGGCGCGATCCAGCTGTTTGATGCCGGCCGCCAGAACGTCGATCGGCACTTCATTCGCCTGCGCCTGAGGCTCCTCAAAGGTGCCGAAAACCGGGGCTTGCCCCAGCGCTGTTACGATTGCCGCTTGCATGGTGACTCCTCAAATCGTGGGAACGTACGGGAAAGAATAGGCCGCAATAAAATAAAAAGGGACACCGCATGATGCGGTGTCCCCCGAACACAAACTTTGCCGAACGTGTTATTCGTAGTCGCTCATCGGCACGCAAGAGCAGAACAGGTTACGGTCGCCGTACACGTCATCCAGACGCTTAACGCTCGGCCAGTACTTGTTCTCGCGCACACCGGCCACCGGGAACACCGCCAGCTCACGGCTGTACGGATGCTGCCAATCGTTAACCAGCTCAGCCTGCACGTGCGGCGCATTCACCAGCGGGTTGTCTTCCAGCGGCCATTCGCCTTTGGCGACGCGGTCGATCTCGCTGCGGATCGCCAGCATCGCATCGATAAAGCGATCCAGCTCCACTTTGCTTTCCGACTCGGTCGGCTCGACCATCAGCGTGCCCGCCACCGGGAACGACATGGTCGGCGCGTGGAAGCCGAAGTCGATCAGGCGCTTGGCGATGTCCATTTCGCTGATACCGGTCTCTTCCTTCAGCGGACGAATATCGAGGATACATTCGTGCGCCACGCGGTGATCGCGGCCGGTATACAGAATCGGATAGGCGTCTTTCAGGCGGGTAGCGATGTAGTTGGCGTTCAGGATCGCCATCTGGCTGGCCTGCTTCAGGCCTTCCGCGCCCATCATGCGGATGTACATCCAGCTGATAGGCAGGATGGAGGCGCTGCCGAACGGCGCCGCGGAAACCGCGCCCTGCTGGGTGGTTACGCCGTCGATCTGCACGACGCTGTGGCCCGGCACAAACGGCGCCAGGTGCGCTTTCACGCCGATCGGGCCCATGCCCGGGCCGCCGCCGCCGTGCGGGATGCAGAAGGTTTTATGCAGGTTGAGGTGCGAAACGTCCGCGCCGATGTAGCCTGGCGTGGTGATGCCCACCTGGGCGTTCATGTTGGCGCCGTCCAGATACACCTGGCCGCCGAACTGATGCACGATCTGGCACACTTCGCGGATGGTTTCTTCATACACGCCGTGGGTCGACGGGTAGGTCACCATGATGCAAGAGAGCTCTTCGCCCGCCTGCTCCGCCTTGACGCGCAGATCGTGCAGATCGATGTTGCCGTTTTTGTCGCAGGCGACCACCACCACGCTCATGCCCGCCATCTGGGCGGATGCTGGGTTGGTGCCGTGCGCGGAGCTCGGGATCAGGCAGACGTGACGGCCCGCTTCGTTGCGGCTTTCGTGGTAGCGGCGGATCGCCAGCAGGCCAGCGTATTCGCCCTGCGCGCCGGAGTTCGGCTGCATGCACACCGCGTCATAGCCGGTCAGCTGCACCAGCCACTGAGACAGTTGGCCGATCATCTGCTGGTAGCCGGCAGCCTGCTCCGGCGGGCAGAACGGGTGCAGCTCGGAGAATTCAGGCCAGGTGATCGGGATCATTTCCGCCGCGGCGTTCAATTTCATGGTGCAAGAGCCCAGCGGGATCATCGCCTGGTTCAGCGCCAGATCCTTGCGCTCCAGGCGATGCATGTAACGCATCATCTCGGTTTCGCTGTGATAGCGGTTGAATACCGGGTGGGTCAGGATCGGATCCTGGCGCAACATGGCGGCCGGGATCGATTGACTGCTCTTGCTCACCGCCGCGTCCAGCGCGTCGATGTCCAGGCCGTGGTTGTCGCCGGCCAGCAGTGCGAACAGCGTCTGCACGTCTTCGCGCGAGGTGGCTTCGTCCAGCGTGATGCCTACGGCGCCGTGGATATCGGTACGCAGGTTGATGCCGAAGCTCAGCGCGCGTTCCAGCACCGCCGCCTTGTCTTTCACCTCAACGGTCAGGGTGTCGAACCAGGTGTTGTGACGCAGCGTCAGGCCGGCCTTCTGCAGCCCGGCGGCCAGAATGTCGGTCAGGCGATGGATACGCCCGGCGATGCGCTGCAGCCCCTGTGGGCCATGGTACACCGCGTACAGGCTGGCGATGTTGGCCAGCAGCACCTGCGAGGTACAGATATTCGAGTTGGCCTTTTCGCGGCGGATATGCTGCTCGCGGGTCTGCATCGCCATGCGCAGCGCGGTGTTGCCGGCGGCATCGCGGGAAACGCCGATGATGCGGCCCGGCATCGAGCGCTTGAACTCGTCGCGGCAGGCGAAGAAGGCTGCGTGCGGGCCGCCGTAGCCCATCGGCACGCCGAAGCGCTGCGCGGAGCCGAACACCACGTCGGCGCCCTGCTTGCCCGGCGCGGTCAGCAGCACCAGGGCCATGATGTCGGCGGCCACGCTGGTGATGATTTTGCGCGATTTCAGTTCGGCCAGCAGCGCGCTGTAGTCGTGCAGCTCGCCGGTGGTGCCCACCTGTTGCAGCAGCACGCCGAACACGCCGTCCAGCTCCAGCACTTTTTCCGCTTTATCGACGATGACGTCGAAGCCGAAGGTTTCGGCGCGGGTGCGCACCACGTCCAGCGTCTGCGGATGCACGTCGTCAGCCACGAAGAAGCGGTTGGCGTCTTTCAGCTTGCTGGCGCGTTTGGCCAAGGCCATCGCTTCGGCGGCGGCGGTGGCTTCATCCAGCAGCGAAGCGGAAGCCAGATCCAGGCCGGTCAGATCGAGGGTCACGGTCTGGAAGTTCAGCAGCGCTTCCAGACGGCCCTGCGACACTTCCGGCTGATAAGGGGTGTAAGCGGTGTACCAGCCTGGATTTTCCAGCATGTTGCGCAGGATCACCGGCGGCGTCAGCACGGCGCTGTAGCCCATGCCGATATAGGATTTGTAGCGCTGATTCTGCGAGGCGATCGCCTTCAGCTCAGCCAGCGCCTGGTGTTCGGTCGCCGCGTCGCCGACCGGCGGCGGCCCCGGCAGCTGAATGTCCGCCGGCACGATCTGTTGGATCAGCGCGCTGAGCGAGCGAGCGCCCACCGCTGCCAGCAACTCCTGGCGTTGTTCCGCAGAAGAGCCGATGTGGCGTTCGATGAACGCTTCGCTGTGTTCGAGTTGGCTGAGTGTCTGGGTCATTGCTACAAATTCCTGAATGCTTGCGTGATACGGGATATAGCTTGAACGGTAACTAAAACGCCCCGGCCAAAAGGCCTGGGGCGTGGTCACGATTACTCGTCGATCGAGGCCTGATAAGCCGCGGCGTCCAGCAGGTTCGCCAGCTCACCTTCGTCAGCGGCTTTAATCTGGAACAGGAAGCCGTCACCGTAAGGTTCGCTGTTGACCAGTTCCGGGGAGCTTTCCAGCTCGCCGTTCACCGCCACGATTTCGCCGCTGATTGGCGCGTAAATGTCCGACGCCGCCTTGACGGACTCCGCCACGGCGCAATCTTCACCGGCGGCGACGCGGCGGCCCACTTCCGGCAGATCGACAAACACCATATCGCCCAGCAGTTCCTGCGCGTGTTCGGTGATGCCTACGGTGTAAACGCCGTTACCTTCTGCACGAACCCACTCGTGGGAGGATGCGTATTTCAATTCTGTTGGCACATTGCTCATCGCCGGTTACTCCTTCGAAGAAATAAAAGAATCAATCAATAAAAAATCAATTTGTCAGCGGTTTGCCGGCGCGGACGAAACCGGGCTTGGTCACTTTGACCGGCATTTCACGGTTGCGGATCTGGACGATGGCCTGCTCGCCGATGCCCGCCGGCACGCGCGCCAGCGCGATGCTGAAGCCCAGCGTCGGAGAGAACGAACCGCTGGTGATCACGCCTTCGTGGGTTTGCCCCGCCGCGTCGGTGAAACGCACCGGCAGCTCATTACGTAATACGCCTTTTTCCGTCATGATCAAGCCGACCAGTTGCTCGGTGCCCTGCTCGCGCTGTTGTTCCAGCGCTTCGCGGCCGATGAAACGGCGATCTTCCGGCTGCCAGGCGATGGTCCAGCCCATGTTGGCGGCCAGCGGCGAAACGCCTTCGTCCATCTCTTGCCCGTAGAGGTTCATGCCCGCTTCCAGACGCAGCGTGTCGCGCGCGCCCAGACCGGCCGGCTTGACGCCCGCGGCCAGCAATTTTTGCCAGAAATCCGCCGCCTGCGCTTTCGGCAGCGCGATCTCATAGCCGGCCTCGCCGGTGTAACCGGTGGTGGCGATGAACAGCTCGCCGGCCTGCACGCCGAAGAATGGCTTCATGCCTTCAACCGCGCTTTTTTGTTCCGGGGTGAACAACGTGCCGGCGCGCTCTTTGGCCTGCGGGCCCTGTACCGCGATCAGGGCCAGATCGTCGCGCACCGTCAGCGCAACGCCATACGGCGCGGCGTGCTCTTCGATCCAGGCCAGGTCTTTGTCGCGGGTGGCGGAGTTCACCACCAGGCGGAAATAGTCTTCAGTGAGGAAATAAACGATCAGGTCGTCGATCACGCCGCCGGAGGCATTCAGCATGCCGGTGTACAGCGCTTTGCCGGGTTGGGTCAGTTTGGCGACGTCGTTCGCCAGCAGGTAGCGCAGGAACTCGCGGGTGCGGGCGCCGTGCAGATCCACGATGGTCATGTGGGACACGTCGAACATGCCGGCATCCTGACGCACCGCGTGGTGCTCATCAAGCTGCGAGCCGTAGTGCAGCGGCATCATCCAGCCGTGAAAGTCTACCATGCGCGCACCGCACGCCACGTGCTGGTCGTACAGTGGGGTTTGCTTTGCCATCTTTTCCCTCTTTCCACTCGTCGCTAGAAGTTAGGGTGCTGCCACGCAATGCGGCGGAGCCTGGCTCGCGGCCCGATCGCCATGGCGCACTGACTGCTCAACACAAATGCTGCGCCGGGACGGGCGAAAACTGCGTGCAACCGCCGTGACGCAAACGATACCTTTCCCTCGAACTTATCACCGAACGACCACATTAACCATAAGTTAAAATAGGCTCATCGCCGTTCCGGGGCGGTAAAATGCCGGGCTAGTGTGCAGAGTTTTTCACTGGAAAAATGCGCTTTAAGGCACAAAATTAACAATTAAAGCGGCAAAACTCCGAAGTTATATAACAAACCGACGGCCGCACATGAGATTCCGACTTTTGATAACCGAACATGGAATTAGAAAAAGTAATGATAAAAAGCGGCTGAAATTAGATTATTTCAAATGAAGGGTTATATAAGGAAAGACGATGGCATAAGGCAAGAAGCGCGAGCCCGCGGAGGGCTCGCAGAAGGCAGGATGTCAGGCAAGCCACTCGGGCAGATCGTTCAGGCCCATCGCCTGACGCACCAGCTTCGGCTTGACGCCCGGCAGGCTATCCGCCAGCCGCAGGCCCACGTCGCGCAGCAGCTTTTTGGCCGGGTGGTTGCCGTCGAACAGTTCGCGGAACCCCTGCATGCTGGCCAGCATTACCGCCGCGCCATGTTTGCGGCGGCGCTCATAGCGACGCAGATAGAGGTGCTGGCCGATATCCTTGCCCTGCCGCTGCAGGCGGCGCAGTTCGGCAATCAGCTCGGCGGCGTCCATAAAGCCCAGATTCACGCCCTGCCCGGCCAACGGATGCACGGTATGCGCCGCATCGCCCACCAGCGCCAGGCGGTGCGCGGCGAAACTGCGCGCATAGCGGCCGGTCAGCGGGAACGCCAGCCGTTCGCTTTCCAGGCTGCAAGCCCCCAGGCGCATGTCGAAGGCCATCGCCAGTTCGCGGTTGAACTGCGCCGGTTCCAGCTGCTTGAGCCGCTCGGCCTCTTCCGGCGTCACCGACCAGACGATGGAGCTCAAATGCGGATCGTTGAACGGCAGGAACGCCAGAATGCCGTCGCCGTGGAAAATTTGCCGCGCCGTCGCCTGATGCGGCTCTTCGGTGCGAATGGTGGCGACCAGCGCATGGTGGCGGTAATCCCAGAAGGTAAGCGGAATGTCGGCGTGCTGGCGCAGCCACGACTGGGCGCCGTCGGCGCCGATCATTAGGCGGGCGGTCAGCATGCGGCCATCCTCCAGCGTGACGAAAGCGTCGTTCTCGCCCCATGCCACCTGCTTGAGCGCGGCCGGGGTAATCAGCGTGATGTCCGACAGGCTTTCGGCGCGTTTCCACAGCGCCTGCTGGATCACCGCGTTTTCGATGATGTGGCCAAGATGGCTGAAGCCGCACTCGTCGCCGCGGAAGGCGATTTTGCCGAAGCTGTCGCGATCCCACACTTCCATCGCGTTATAAGCGCTGGCGCGCAGCTGGAGAATGTCATCCCACACGCCGATATGCTGCAGCAAACGCTCGCTGGCGGCATTGATGGCGGAGACCCGCAGCGCAGGCTGCTCCGACGGCGGCGCCATGTCCGGCTGGCGCTGTTCCAGCACCGCCACGCGCAGCCCGCTGCCCTGCAGGCCGCAGGCCAACGCCAGCCCCACCATACCGCCACCGGCGATAATCACGTCAAATGATTGCATGCTGCTCGATTTCCTTAAATAACGCGCGACGCCTTGCCGCGCCGCGTTTTGGGCGCGCCACAGGGCGCCCGATTCTGTGTCTAACGTTCCACCCAGCCCAGCGTGCGCTTGGCGAAGGCGTCGCGCACCGCCGGCAAACGCTCCATCGCCATCAGCCCCAGGTTGCGGCCGACCACCAGCGGGGCATAACGGTTGGCGAACAGGCGGATCAATCCGTCGGTCACGCCGATCGTCGCCTGCTGATCGTTTTGCCGCCGCTGCTGATAACGGCTCAGCAGCGCATAACCACCGGCGTCTTCGCCGCTGTCTACCGCTTCCGCCAGCGTTTCCGCCAGCGACATCACGTCGCGCAGGCCGAGGTTGAACCCCTGCCCGGCGATCGGGTGCAGCGTCTGCGCCGCGTTGCCCACCAGCGCCAGACGATGGCTGACATGGCGATCGGCGGTCAGCAGGCTGAGCGGATAACTGTGGCGTTTACCGGCCTTGAGGATGCGCCCCAGCCGCCAGCCGAAGGCCTGTTGCAGCTCGGCGATAAAACGCTCGTCGTCCCAGGCATCCACCCGGGCGCGATCTTCGCGCGCATGGCACCACACCAAAGAACTGCGCCCCTGCGACATCGGCAGCAGCGCCAGCGGCCCGTAGCGGGTAAAACGCTCGAAGGCGCGCCCCTGCGGATCTTCCGCCGTGGTGACGTTGGCGATGGTGGCGAACTGCGGATAGTCCTCCTGCCGCCACTGCACGTTGCAGGCCTGCGCCAGCGCCGAACGCGAACCGTCGGCCGCCACCAGCAGTTGCCCGCACAGGCGCAGACCAGTATCCAGTTGTACTTCCGCCCGCTCGGCGGTGCGAATCACGTCCACCACCCTCGCGGGGCAGTGCAGCGTAACGCCCGGCGCCTTCGCCAGCAGCGCGAACAGCCGCTGCCCGGCGTCATGCAACTCGATCACCTGGCCGAGCGCATCGACCTGATAATCCTGCGCCTGCAGATTCACGAAACCGGCGTGGCCGCGATCGCTGACGTGCACCTGAGCGATCGGCGTAGCGCAATCGCGCAGCGCCGGCCAAACGCCGATGCGCGCCAGCTGTTGGCAGGTACCCTGCGCCAGTGCGATGGCGCGGGCGTCAAAGCCCGGATGGCTGCGGTCATCCGGCCGAGTCGCCTCGACCAGATCCACCGCCAATCTTCCCTGAGTAAGCGACGAGATAGCCAGCGCCAGCGTCGCGCCCGCCATACCGCCACCAACGATAATTACGCTCATTTTATGACCTTGTCGCCGCCATCAACGCTTCGATGGCATCGGCGTCTTTCACCACGGTGGCGGTCAGGTTTTCATTGCCGTCGGCGGTGATCACGATGTCGTCCTCGATGCGGATGCCGATGCCGCGGTATTCCGCCGGCACGTCCGCATCCGGCGCAATGTACAGCCCCGGTTCCACGGTCAGCACCATGCCCGGCTCCAGCAGCCGATCGCGGCTCGGCGTGCCGTAGTGGCCGACGTCGTGCACGTCGAGGCCCAGCCAGTGGCTCAGCCCGTGCATGAAGAACTGCCGGTGCGCCTGCTCGGCGATCAACTGATCGACTTCACCTTTCAATACGCCCAGTTCCACCAGCCCGACCACCATGATGCGCACCACTTCGTCGTTGACTTCACGGATGCTGGTGCCGGGTTTAAACAGTTCCAAAGCGCGCAGCAGCGACGCCAGCACGATGTCGTACACCGCGCGCTGCGGCTTGCTGAACTTGCCGTTGACCGGGAAGGTGCGGGTGATGTCGCCGGCATACCCCTGGTACTCACAACCGGCGTCGATCAGCACCAGATCGCCGTCGCGCATCTGGCTCTCGTTCTCGGTGTAGTGCAGGATACAGCCGTTTTCGCCGCTGCCGACGATGGTGTTGTAAGACGGGTAGCGGGCGCCGAGGCAGGTGAATTCATGGTGAATTTCCGCTTCCAGCTGGTATTCGAACATGCCCGGGCGGCATTTTTCCATCGCGCGGGTGTGCGCCAGCGCGCTGATCTCACCGGCGCGGCGCATCACCGCCAGCTCTTCCGGCGATTTGAACAGGCGCATGTCATGCAGCCACGGCCGCCAGTCGGTCACGGTGGCCGGCGCCTGCAGATTCTGGCGGAACCCCTTGCGCAGCTTGTCCAACGCGCCGAACAGGATCTGATCGGCATAGGCGTATTCGCCCTGCGCGTGGTAGACCACGTCCAGGCCGTTGAGCAGCAGGTGCAGTTGGTCATTGATTTCATCGAACGGCAGCGCGCGGTCCACGCCCAGCTTCGCCGGCGCGGCGTCTTGCCCCAGGCGGCGGCCAAACCAGATTTCCGCCGTCAGATCGCGCACCCGGTTGAACAGCACGCTGTGGTTGTGCGTTTCGTCGCTTTTGATCAGCACCAGCACCGCTTCCGGCTCATTGAAGCCGGTCAGGTACCAAAAGTCGCTGTTCTGCCGATAGGGATAGTCTGAATCTGCACTGCGCGTCGTTTCCGGCGCAGAGAAAATAACCGCCGCGCTGGCCGGCGCCATTTTCGCCAACAGCGCCTGACGGCGGTTGTTGAATTCCTGCTGAGTCATTACCTTCTCCTGAAATCATGCCATCCGCATCGCCGGCGGAGGGCCGATAGGACGTTTAGTGCAACGTCGGTTTGATGTTTTCCGGCGCCGTTGGCTTGTGACGGGTGAATTCGCCGTAGCACATGATGGCGGCAACCCGCACATACTCCGCCACTTCTTCCAGCGACTGCTCCAATTCTTCCTGATCTTCGTCTTCGTCGTAGCCCAGCTGCGCGATGTTGCGCAGATCGTCGATCGCTTCACCGACTTCGTCTTTCACCTGGGCCAGCTTGGGCTGCATCATGCCCAGCCCGAGCAGGAAGTGGTTGACCCAACCGGCCAACGCGTCGGCGCGATCGAACACGCTGACGGCTTCCCCTTCCGGCAACATCAGTTGGAACAGGAATTCGTCGTCTTCCAGCGTTTCGCGCGTCACTTCATACAGCTGTTGCAGCGGTTGGCTGAGCGCCTGCGGGAAGGCGACGCCTTCGTTGGTCAGATCGTGGACCAGCGCCTGCCAGCCGGCATCACGGCTGCCGCCGCACAGCAGGCCGCTGATCAGGCCGTGCATTTCTGCCGCGGTAAGCGCCACCGACTGCTGGTTGAGGGCCACGGTCAAAGATTGGTAACTTGGAAATGTATTCTGTATAGACATGCGCATTCGTCATCGTTGGCAGGATAAGTTCGTGTTATGCTACCACCAAGGTCCGTCGCTATACCAGATAAGCGCGACACCTCAGTGGCTAGTTATAATCGCGATGTGGCAGGTTTCACACTGCGCCGTCGGGTGGCGAAAGTGCGGTAAATACGCATTTTGAAACCCTTTTTTGACTGGCAATGTGCGCCACAGTAGATTACAACCAGGTACTGAAAAAGGGGTTGTATCTTGGTACCGAGGTATATATAGTGGCGCCCGCTTTGACGGCCCGGCCAGGGCGGACAAGGCTGGCGCGAAATTTAGGCAGGAAGGTGGCATGTCTGCACAACCGGTAGATATTCAAATTTTTGGCCGCTCGTTAAGAGTCAATTGCCCGCCAGAACAACAAGATGCGTTGAATATGGCGGCGGACGATCTTAACCAACGGTTGCAAGATCTTAAAGTTCGCACTAGAGTCTCCAATACTGAGCAACTGGTTTTCATCGCGGCATTGAACGTCTGTCACGAACTTGCTCAAGAACGGTTGAAAACCCGTGACTATGCGTCCAATATGGAACAACGCATACGGATGCTGCAGCAGACCATTGAACAAGCGTTGCTTGAACAAGGTCGCATCTCTGAACGTCAGGATGCACAATTCGAATAACTTAAGTTGTTGAAATCACAGTTTCGGCAACGAGTACAAAATTTCTCTGAGATGTTCGCCAGCGGGCCAGTCCCCTGAGCCGATATTTAGTACAAACAGAATGTGTTGCTCCGCGATCGGTGAGCACGCTCGGTGCGCCGAGAAGCCTTAAGATTGCGACGGCACGTTCACCTTGAACCATGGGTTCAAGGGTTACAGCCTGCGACGGCATCTCGGAGATTCCCCTTCTCAGCGGTTTATGTGTGCTGAACGCCACACTGAGCAAGCCTGATACGATGCCTTTTCAATCCCAATTCGCGCAGCAGCGCCAAGCCATTCGTCAACTCATACGCCAACGTCGGCGCGAGCTTACGCCGGGCCAGCAACGCTTTGCCGCAGACAAGATAGCCGAGCGCCTCGTCGCGCATACGCACATTAAGGCTGCGCACAGCATCGCGGTATTCCTGTCGTTTGACGGTGAACTCGACACCGGGCCGCTGATCGAGCAACTGTGGACGCTCGGCAAACGGGTTTACCTGCCGGTGCTGCACCCGTTCAGCCCGGGCCACCTGCTGTTCCTGCGCTATGCGCCGGAAACGCCGCTGGTGCGCAATCGCTTCAATATTCTCGAACCGCGCCTCGATGTGCGCCAGGTGCTGCCGCTGGGCGAGCTGGACGTCGTGCTGACGCCGCTGGTGGCGTTCGATCATACCGGGCAGCGTCTGGGCATGGGCGGCGGCTTTTACGATCGCACCCTGCAAAACTGGCGCAGCGGCGGCCCCTATCCTATCGGCCTGGCCCATGATTGCCAGCAGGTGGAGCGCCTGCCGATCGAGCACTGGGATATCCCGCTGCCGGAAATCCTCACCCCGCTCTGCAGCTGGGCGTGGCACGAGCCCAAATAGCAAAAGGCCGGATCGCTCCGGCCTTTTTCGTTGCGGCGAGCCGCCGAATCAGAACAGCAGACGGGCGCGAATGGTGCCGTCGATGGCCTTCATGCGCTGCAGCGCGGCGTCGGCGCGTGCGGTTTCCGCTTCGATGTCGATCACCACGTAGCCGATTTCCGGCCCGGTTTGCAGATACTGCGCGGCGATGTTAACCCCCTCTTCGGCGAAGATCTGGTTAATCTGCGTCAGCACGCCCGGGCGGTTTTCGTGGATGTGCAGCAGGCGGCTGGCGTTCGGGCCATGCGCCGGCAGCGACACTTCCGGGAAGTTGACGGCAGACAGGGTCGACCCGTTGTCGGAGTATTTCGCCAGCTTGCCGGCCACTTCGTCGCCGATATTCTCCTGCGCTTCCTGGGTGGAGCCGCCGATGTGCGGCGTCAGCAGCACGTTGTCGAACTCACACAGCGGCGAGTTGAACGGATCGCTGTTGGTCGCCGGTTCTTCCGGGAAGACGTCGATCGCCGCGCCCGCCAAGTGATTGCAGGCCAGCGCGTCGCACAGCGCGGGAATATCCACCACGGTGCCGCGCGAGGCGTTGATCAGAATGGCGCCCGGTTTCATCAGCGCCAGCTCTTCCGCCCCCATCATGTTCTTGGTGGCCAGCGTTTCCGGCACGTGCAGCGTCACCACGTCACTCATATTGAGCAGATCGGACAGATGGCGCACCTGCTGCGCGTTACCTAACGGCAGCTTGTTCTCGATGTCGTAGAAGAACACCTTCATGCCCAGCCCTTCGGCCAGAATGCCCAGCTGGGTGCCGATGTGGCCGTAGCCGATGATGCCCAGCTTTTTGCCGCGAGCCTCGTAGGAGCCCACGGCCAGTTTGTGCCACACGCCGCGGTGCGCCTTGGCGTTGGCGGCCGGAATGCCGCGCAGCATCAACAGCAGCTCGCCCAGCACCATTTCGGCCACGGATCGGGTATTGGAGAACGGGGCGTTGAAGACCGGAATACCGCGCTTGGTCGCCGCTTTCAGATCAACCTGGTTGGTGCCGATGCAGAAGCAGCCCACCGCCACCAGTTTTTCTGCGGCGGCGAACACCTCTTCGGTCAGATGCGTACGCGATCGGATGCCAACGAAGTGCGCATCGCGGATGGATGCCTTCAGCGATTCGGTGTCTAACGCACCCTTGTGGTATTCGATGTTGGTATAACCGGCGGCACGTAAATTATCGACCGTGCTCTGATGAACCCCTTCCACCAACAGGAATTTAATCCTGTCTTTCTCCAATGATACTTTTGCCATTTACCCGACCCTATGTTCAGACTTCAGAAGCGGCTGTGACGACACAGCTCCCATCCAACATAACAAAAATAACGCGGGCGGCAATACAAACGATTGCCTGCCCGGCAGGACAAGGCGCAGCGTTGATGGCGGTTTACGGCAGAAAATGCCATAGGGAAAGTTTTCGGCAGAAGCTTTGGGGAGTCAGTTTTCACAATGTGACATAAGTCACCAAATTTGCCGTTTTTCAGAAAAGATATTTTAACCGAAGAATTATGCGGCCCGGCACTACCGGGCCACAAACGGCGGAGGTTTATTTGACCACTTTCACGCCTTCCGGGGTGCCGACCAGCGCCACGTCCGCGCCGCGGTTGGCGAACAGCCCCACGGTCACCACGCCGGCGATGCCGTTGATCTTGTTCTCCAGCGCGATGGCGTCGGTGATGCTCAGGTTATGCACATCGAGGATCACGTTGCCGTTGTCGGTCACCACGTTTTGGCGATACTCCGGCAGGCCGCCCAGCTTCACCAGCTCACGCGCCACGTAAGAGCGAGCCATCGGGATCACTTCCACCGGCAGCGGGAACTTGCCCAGCACGTCCACTTGCTTGCTGGCGTCGACGATGCAGATGAATTTCTTGGCGATGGCGGCGATGACCTTCTCGCGCGTCAACGCCGCGCCGCCGCCCTTGATCATCTGCATATGGCCGTTGATTTCGTCCGCGCCGTCCACGTAGATATCGAGCGAGTCCACTTCATTGCTGTCGAACACGTGAATGCCGAGGCTTTTCAGCTTGGCGGTGGAGGCGTCGGAGCTCGATACCGCGCCTTCGATCTGGTGCTTGATGGAGCCCAGCGCGTCAATAAAGTGGGCGGCGGTAGAACCGGTGCCGACCCCGACGATGGTGCCCGGCGTCACGTATTCCAGCGCTGCCCAGCCCACCGCTTTTTTCAGTTCATCCTGCGTCATAATATGTCCCTTGCCTCTGTACGAAAACGTGTGCGTATTATAGGGTAAAACGCTGTTTTTCACGCCGGCAGGATCACACTTATTTGCCGCAGCCCGCATTTTTAGCCGCTTAGCGGCGAGACGGGGGCGTGATTTTTCCACCTGCGCCGCGCGCAAAATGTGGCATAGTGCCGGTATCATTCTAATTTAAGGGATATCTTTCCGATGAAACGCCCAGACTATCGTACGCTGCAAGCGCTGGACGCGGTGATCCGTGAGCGCGGCTTCGAGCGCGCCGCTCAAAAACTCTGCATCACGCAATCGGCGGTATCCCAACGCATCAAACAGCTGGAAAACCTGTTCGGCCAACCGCTGCTGGTCCGTACCGTGCCGCCGCGCCCGACCGAACAAGGGCAAAAGCTGCTGGCGCTGCTGCATCAGGTGGAATTGCTGGAAGAAGAGTGGCTGGGCAACGACACCGGCGTCGATACGCCGCTGCTGCTGTCGCTGGCGGTCAACGCCGACAGTCTGGCAACCTGGCTGCTGCCGGCGCTGAAGCCGGTGCTGGCGGATTCCCCCATTCGCCTGAATCTGCAGGTGGAAGATGAAACCCGCACCCAGGAGCGGCTGCGCCGCGGTGAGGTGGTGGGCGCGGTGAGTATTCAGCCGCAGCCACTGCCGAGCTGCCTGGTGGATCGGCTGGGGGCGCTGGATTATCTGTTCGTGGCCTCCCGCGGCTTCGCCGAGCGCTATTTCCCGAGCGGCGTCACCCGCTCCGCGCTGCTGAAAGCGCCGGCGGTGGCCTTCGATCATCTCGACGACATGCATCAGGCGTTCCTGCAGCAGAACTTCGATCTGTCGCCGGGCAGCGTGCCCTGCCATATCGTGAACTCGTCGGAAGCCTTCGTGCAGCTGGCGCGTCAGGGCACCACCTGCTGTATGATCCCGCATCTGCAGATAGAAAAGGAGCTGGCTTCCGGTGAGCTGATCGATCTGACGCCGGGGCTGTATCAGCGCCGCATGCTGTACTGGCACCGCTTCGCGCCGGAAAGCCGCATGATGCGCAAAGTGACCGACGCGCTGCTGGAACACGGCCACCAGGTGCTGCGCCAGGATTAAAACGAAAAAAGGTTCGCCGCGGCGAACCTTTTCTTCAATACGAACACCTTACTGCGCGGCGTTGCGCTGCAGCTCGAACACCACATCCACCTGATCGTCGAAGTGAATGCTTTGCTGCTCATAGGTTTGCGCCGCGTCGCTTTCCGCCGCCGCACCCGCCGCCTTATACATCCGCGCCACCGGCATCGGTTGGTAGTTGGCGACCCGGTAGCGAATGCTGTACACCGGCCCCAGCTTGGCGTGGAAGCCTTTGGCCAGGGATTCGGCCTGCTGAGTCGCGTTCTCGATCGCTTTTTGCCGCGCCTGCTCGCGATACACGTCCGGCTTGGCGACGCCCAGCTCCACCGCGCGGATCTCGTTCAGGCCGGATTTCAGCGCGCCGTCCAGCAGCTCGTTCAGCTTGTCCAACTGACGCAGGGTCACCTGCACCTGACGCACCGCCCGGTAGCCCTTCAGCACCGACTCGCCGGTTTTCAGGTAGTCGTACTCCGGCTGGGTGCGCAGGTTGGCGGCGCTGATGTCTTTCTTCTCGATGTTGTTTTTCTGCAGGAAATCAAAGTACTGCGCTACGCGCTCGTCCACCTGCTTCTTCGCCTGGGCGGCGTCTTTGGAGGAAACGCTCACTTCGATCGCCAGGGTGGCGATATCCGGCGTGGCGTCCACGCTGGCGGTGCCGGAGGTGACGACGTGCGGCCCTTCAGGCACTTCAGCCGCCTGCAGCGCCATCGGTAACGTCCCTAATCCGACCATTGCGGCCATAGCCAATGCTTTTAGCTTCACAGTGTCTCCTTAATGACAGGCTGTCTCTGATCGCCGGCTTTTCCCTGTGAGAACCGCCGGATTCCTGGCATCAAACGTAGCATATCGCGCGGCGTTTTGAATTCGGATTAGTGGCAAATTCTTATAAATTTGCCCCCTGCCAGGCCAGCTGCAGCGCGATGCCCCACATCACCAGCCCGACCAGCGCGTTGATAATGCGCTGCGCCCGCTGAGTGTTCAGCCACGGCGCCAGCCAGGAGGCCAGCAGCGCCAGCCCGAAGAACCACACCGCCGACGCGCTGACCGCGCCAAGCGCGAACCAGGAGCGCACGTCCGCCGTCAGTTGCCCGCCCAGGCTGCCGAGCACCACAAAGGTATCCAGATAAACGTGCGGGTTCAGCCAGGTAACCGCCAGCATGGTGACCACGAGGCGCCAGCGGCTCTGCGCCAGCTCCTGCGCCGCGGCCTGCGCCGGTTGCGGGCTGAAGGCGGAACGGAACGCGCCCCAGCCGTACCACAGCAGAAACGCCACCCCGCCCCAGGTGACCAGCGCCAGCAGCAGCGGCGAGCGGGTCAGCAACGCGCTGCCGCCGAAAATACCGGCGCAGATCAGCACGATATCGCTCAACGCGCACAGCGAGGCGATCATCAAATGATACTGGCGGCGAATGCCCTGATTCATCACGAATACGTTCTGCGGGCCCAGCGGCAAGATCATGGCGGCGCTCAGGGCAAAACCCTGCAGGAAGACGGCTAACATGGGAGATTCCTCGAATGATAAAAGGCGCCGGACGAGGGCGCGTATCGGTCAACACGCGCATCATACGAGGAAGCGATCATTAGGTGAAATTGATGTTTCTAATCCAGTATCAGAGATGCTAATGCTTAAATGAGCGCGCCGCCAGATTCGCCCATCGGCGAAAAATTCGCTATCATCCGCACCCACCCTCCAGCCGGCCGCCCGATGTCTACGATCACCGATACCTTTATCGCCCCGCCATGCCATGACCAAATAGAGATCCTCTATCAGGACGATCATCTGACGCTGATCAATAAGCCGGCCGGGCTGCTCAGCCTGTCGGGCAAGAATCCGCAGAATCTCGATTCGGTACACCATCGGCTGGTACAGATCTTCCCCGGCTGCACCCTGGTGCACCGCCTGGATTTCGGCACGTCCGGCTTGATGGTGGTGGCCCGCAACAAGGCCGTCAACGCCGCACTCTGCCGGCAGTTCAGCGAGCGCACCGTCGGCAAAGTGTACAGCGCGCTGCTGTGCGGCCATCTGGCGGATAACGAAGGGGTAATAGACGCGGCGATCGCCAAAGATCCGGCGCTGTTCCCGCTGATGTCGATTTGCGCCCTCCACGGCAAGCCCGCCCGCTCCCGCTATCGGGTCGTCGAGCGTTTTTATCGTGAAGCGGAAGACGGGATCTCGCTGCCGCTGACGCGGGTGCAGCTCATCCCGGAGACCGGGCGCACCCACCAGCTGCGTATTCACAGCCGGCAGTTGGGCCACCCTATTTTAGGCTGCGATCTGTATGGCGGGCGACTGCTGCCGGGTACCGAACAGACGCCGCGGCTGATGCTGCACGCCAGCGAGCTGGACTTTGTGCACCCCATTAGCGGGGAGCGGATCGCCGCTCGTCACGCCGCGCCGTTCTGAACGCGGCTTACCACATCAAATCGTCGGGCACTTTAAAGTCGGCGTACGGATCGTCTTCATCCTGTTCTTCCTGACTCAGCGCGCTGTGCAGCACAATACTGGCCGCATCGCGCTGCGCGATTTTATCGGCGACGCTCGCGGGGATAATCGCGTATTCACACTCTTCCCGGTTCTCGACCACCAGGCGTGCAATGGCGAGGCGGCCATTGATCAGCTGGGTTTGCGTCGCCTTATCCACCAGGATTTTCTTGATCAGGTTACCGTCGGTGAAGTTGAAACCGATATCGCCTTTCGCCAGAACGATGCGGTTCATTTCGATCAGCTGTTTCACCTGCGCCTTGTATTCTTTAGACAGCGCGGCCTGCTTTTGCTGCTCGTTCAACTGCTTATCGCGCTCAAGCTGCGCCTTTTTATTCTCTTCCACCGCCTCTCTGGCCTCGCGGGCCTGAACGCGTGATTTTTTAGCCGTTCTTTGGACTTTGGCCATTTTCTTGCTGGTTACCAAGCCCGCTTTGAGCATCTGCTCTTGTAAGGTGAGTTTTGTCATGTTCGTGTCTGAAGCCGTGGGATCATGGGGGGATTATACCCGTAATTTTTCAGGCTGCACCAGGTTGCCAGGTTGCCGGCCCGGTACGTTGGCGGTTTGCGCCGCAGGGCGACGGCGGCCAACCGGCCCGAACGCCAGATCATGAATAGCGCTCATGTGGTAATGAAATTAAGTCTCTTTCACTCCCACCGGGACTCTGGCAAAAATAGACCTCATTAACGACAGACAATATGAAATCGGCTGAATAAAAAAAGAGAAAAACAACCCATTGAAAGAAATGGATAAATCCAGCCTTCATATCATATAACAGGATGCTATAAGACGATGAATAGAGACTTTGCCTTTACGATTAAGAGCAGTTCTTTCGATGAAGATTATAACCCTTCTGAAAGTACGCGTATCACCACCAACTTCGCCAATTTGGCCAGAGGGGAAAACCGCCGGGAGAACCTGCGCAACACGCTGGTGATGATTAACAATCGCTTCAATTCGTTGGCGCATTGGGATAACCCCAAGGCCGACCGCTATTCGGTTGAGCTTGACATCATTTCGGTGGAGATGCGCGTTGAAGATCAGGGCGCCAGCTTCCCGGTGATCGAAATCCTGAAAACCAACATCATCGATAAAAAAACGCAAAAGCGAATTGAGGGCATCGTCGGGAATAACTTCTCGTCTTACGTGCGCGATTATGACTTTAGCGTCTTGCTGCCGGCGCACAATAAAAACACGGCGGAATTCACTATCCCGAATGATTTCGGCGATTTGCACGGCAATATCTTTAAGCACTTCGTCAATTCAAACGAATACCATGAGAATTTCAGCAAACCGCCGGTGATCTGCCTCAGCGTGTCCAGCAAAGACACCTATCATCGGACGGGCAATCAACATCCGGTGTTGGGCGACGAGTATCGGCAAGACGGCGCTTCGCTGACCGACCGGTATTTTAAAAAAATGGGCCTGCAGGTGCGCTATTTCATGCCGAAAAATAGCGTCGCGCCCCTGGCGTTTTATTTCCCCGGGGATTTGCTGAGCGATTACACCGATCTGGAGCTGATCGGCACCATCAGCACGATGGAGACCTTCCAAAAAATCTATCGGCCTGAAATTTACAATGCCAACTCGGCGGCGGGGCAATGCTATCAGCCAAGCCTCAATAACCAGGACTATTCATTAACCAAGATTGTTTACGATCGCGAAGAGCGTAGCCAGTTAGCGATTGAGCAGGGGAAATTTACGGAAGAGCAATTTATCAAACCCTACAAGCCCATTCTTGAGCAATGGTCTGCTCACTACGCGCTTTGATTCACTTAATTACAGGTCATCTATCATGAAAATATTGCTCCCTACCTCGACCGCCGGCAGCTTGCCCAAACCTTCCTGGCTGGCCCAACCGGAAACCCTGTGGTCGCCCTGGAAATTGCAGAATGAAGAATTAATCGAAGGGAAACAGGACGCTTTGCGTTTGTCGCTGGCAGAGCAACAACAGGCCGGCATCGATATCGTCAGCGATGGCGAGCAAACGCGCCAGCACTTCGTCACGACGTTTATCGAACACCTCAGCGGCGTCGACTTCGAGAAACGCGAAGTGGTTAAAATCCGCAATCGCTATGAGGCGAGCGTGCCAACCGTCGTGGGTGCGGTCGCGCGCCAAAAGCCCGTTTTCGTTGAAGACGCCAAATTTTTACGCCAGCTGACCAAGCAGCCGATTAAATGGGCCCTGCCGGGGCCGATGACCATGATCGACACGCTTTATGACAACCACTATAAAAGCCGCGAGAAATTGGCCTGGGAGTTCGCCAAGATCCTCAATCAGGAAGCCAAAGAGCTCGAGGCCGCCGGCGTCGACATTATTCAGTTTGATGAGCCCGCATTTAACGTGTTCTTTGACGAGGTGAATGACTGGGGCATCGCCGCCCTGGAAAGGGCCGTTGAAGGGCTTAAGTGTGAAACGGCGGTGCATATCTGCTATGGATACGGCATTAAGGCCAATACCGACTGGAAAAAGACGCTGGGCTCAGAGTGGCGGCAATATGAAGAGGCGTTCCCCAAGCTGCAAACGTCTACCATCGATATTATCTCGCTGGAGTGCCATAACTCGCACGTCCCGATGGATCTGCTGGAACTGATTCGCGGCAAAAAAGTGATGGTTGGCGCCATTGATGTGGCGAATCATACCGTTGAGACGCCGGAAGAAGTGGCCGCTACGCTGCGCAAAGCGCTGCAGTTTGTCGATGCCGACAAGCTCTATCCGTCGACCAACTGCGGCATGGCTCCCCTGCCTCGTCAGGTCGCCAGCGGCAAGCTGAATGCCTTGAGTGCCGGCGCCGAGATCGTGCGCCGAGAACTGCTGGCCAAATAATCGCGCCATCGCCCGCCGCAGTACCCTCCTGCGGCGGGCGATGATCATCGACTCCCCCTCCCCGCAACGCCCCCGCTCTGGTGTATACTCGGATTTCTACGCGATGCCAGCCACAGCGGCCTGAACGGCCCCTCAGCCAGCCCACACCAGCTTAATAACAGTGGAACCCTCATGAGCCCAGATACCGCTCGCATCAGCGAAATTATCGATCGCGCCAGGATCTCGCCTTATCAAATCCTCATCCTCACCCTGTGTTTCCTGATCGCCCTGCTGGACGGGTTCGATACCGCCATCATCGGCTATATCGCCCCGGCACTGCGCGAAGAGTGGGGCCTGCAGCCCTCGCAGCTCTCCCCCGCCTTCGGCGCGGGGTTGTTCGGCCTGCTGATCGGCAGCCTGCTGTTCGGGCCGATCGCCGACGCCATCGGCCGCAAACGCGTGCTGCTCGTCGCGGTGCTGGTATTTGGCGGCTGCACCCTGGCTTCGGCCTATACGCATTCGATCGAATCCCTGACCCTGTTGCGCTTCATCACCGGCATTGGCCTCGGGGGCGCGATACCGACCTGCATCACCCTCAGCTCGGAGTACTCACCGGCGCGCCGCCGCATGCTGATGGTCACCCTGAGCTGGAGCGGCTTTACCGCCGGCTTGGCCCTGGGCGGCCTGCTGGCCGGGCAGATCATTCCTGCATTTGGCTGGCGCGGCGTGCTGCTGGTCGGCGGCATCGCGCCATTGGCGCTGCTGCCGCTGCTGGCCTGGCAGATGCCCGAATCGGTGCGCTTTATGGCCGCCAGCGCCAGGCATGCCGATCGGCTGCGCCGGGTGGTCGAGCGTATCACCGGCCAACGTTGGACGGGGATAACCATTGTCGATGACGAGCGCCCGGCACAGGCCAAGTCGCCGATCTCGCACCTGTTTATCGAAGGACGCGCCGTGCGCACCCTGCTGCTGTGGGCGGCGTTCTTCTGCTCGCTGTTTGTGTTCTACCTGCTTACCAGTTGGCTGCCGACGATACTTAAAGACGCCGGTTACGATATCGCCCACGCCTCGCGCATCGGGGCGATGGTGCCGCTCGGTGGCACCCTGGGCGCCATCCTGATGGCGCTGCTGATGGACCGGATCGGGCCCTACCGCGTGCTGGCCGTCTCCTACCTGGGGGCCGCGCTGGTGATCGGCGCGACCGGGTATCTGATGGGCGACGTCTACACGCTGGCCGCCGTCGTGTTCCTGATAGGCTTCGGCGTGGCCGGCGCGCAGAACGGCCTGAATCTGGTTTCCGCCACCCTTTATCCGACCGCGGCCCGCGTCACCGGCGTCAGCTGGGCCATGGCCAATGGCCGCTTCGGCTCGATCGTCGGCTCGATGCTCGGCGCCTGGATGATGACCGCCGCCGGCTCGGCGGAAGTGTTCTTCCTCTGGCTGGCGCTGCCGGCGTTGCTGGGCGCGGGCGCCATCTTCCTGCTCTATCGCCTCAGCCTGCGCCGCCGCGCGCCGCTCGCCAAGCCGGTCGCCGGCGCCTGAACTCGCGGAAAAGAAAAGGCCGAAACGCCCTTGGAGACGTCTCGGCCTGTAATGAAAAAGGGGGCCAAGGCCCCCTTCTCTGTTATTCCGCCTTGGCGGAAGCGTCTTCGGTGCGATACAGGTGCACGTCCATCTGCGGGAACGGAATGCCGATGTTGTGGGCATCCAGCGCGCGCTTGAAGTTTTCCATCAGATCGAAGTACACGTTCCAGTATTCCGCGTTGGTGGTCCAGGAACGGGTGACAAAGTTCAGGGAAGACGGCGCCATCTCGTTCAGACGCACGGTCACGCCTTTGGCGTGCATGATGCGCTTGTCGGCGGCGATCACATCGCCCAGCACCTTCTTCACCACGTCGATATCGGCGTTGTAGGCCACGCCTACCACGATATCCACGCGGCGGTTCGGCTCGCGAGAATAGTTGATGATGTTGCCGGCGATGATTTTACCGTTCGGCACCACGATGGTTTTGTTGTCTGCGGTACGCAGGGTGGTGGAAAAAATCTGCACCTGATCGACGGTACCGGCCACGCCGCCCAGATCAACATATTCCCCCACGCGCAGCGGACGGAAGATCACCAGCAGCACGCCGGCGGCGAAGTTGGACAGCGAGCCTTGCAGCGCCAGGCCGACGGCCAAACCGGCGGCGCCCAGCACGGCGATCACCGAGGTGGTCTGCACGCCGACACGCCCCAGCACGGCGATGAAGGTGAACGCCAGCACGCCGTAGCGCACGATCGCCGCCAGGAAGTCTGCCACCGTGGCGTCGATGCCGCGCAGCTTCATCACGCGGTTCAGCGCATTACCGACCACGCGGGCCACGATCGAACCGATGATCAGGATAACGATGGCGGCGACGATATTCACCGCGTACTGGATCAACAGATCCTGGTTCTTCACCAACCAGTTGCCGGCACCGTTGATGCCGTCTACTACATTCAAATCTTTCATTCGTGTCGTCCTAACTCAGTCCCTAACGGGAGAAACTCGCAAAAATACACTGGCCTCGGCAGCCAGTCGGAAACCACCGCCTAAGGGTAACCAACATTAAAGGCTCATGCCAACCGCCAGCGTTAAAAATAGCCGAAACCGCTCGCCGCTTCTTCTATGCTGAAAACAGCGCGTTGGCCATTTCACGACAAGGGATCCGTTCTTCATGCACATTCGCTCTTCGCTCAAACATTATTGGCAAGTGCGGCCCAGGCTGCTGTTTTCTGTCGGCGCCGGGCTGTTGTGCTTTCTGCTGCTGCCCGCCCAGCTCTCGTTGCTGCAGCGCTTGATGATCGGCTGGAATACGCTGGCCTGGCTCTATCTGCTGTTTCTCTGGCGGCTGATGCTGGTCAGCACGCCGCAGCACATTCGCCAGATCGCCCGGCGACAGGATGAAAGCGCCAGCACGGTGTTGGCGCTGGTCAGTTTCGGTTGTCTGGTGAGCATTCTGGCGATCCTGTTCGAATTGAGCAGCGCCAAACAGGCCAGCGACTCGCTGAAAACCCTGCATCTGGCGTTAACCGGCGGAACGCTGGCGGTCTCCTGGCTGCTGCTGCCGACCGCCTTCACCATGCACTACGCCCATCAATTTTATCGCCAGGGTGCGCAGCAGGAGCCTTTGCCGCTGCTGTTCCCCGGCAATCTCACCGAGCCGACCTATCTGGACTTCGCCTACTTCTCTTTCACCATCGCAGTCGCGTCGCAAACCGCCGACGTGGCGGTCGGCGCCGCGGAGGTGCGTAAAATCGCGCTCGTACAGTCGGTTATTTCATTCGTGTTCAACATGCTGATCCTGGGCCTGTCTATCAACGTCGGCGCCGGCCTGCTGGGCTGAAAACGAAAAAGGCTCCCCGCAGGGAGCCTTTTGCATCGTGCAACAGGTGCCGAAGATTACAGAACGTCTACCGCGTTCAGATCTTTGAAAGCCTGTTCCAGACGCGTCACCATGCTGGTCTGCGCTGCGCGCAGCCATACGCGTGGATCGTAGTATTTCTTGTTCGGCTGATCGGCGCCTTTCGGGTTGCCCAGCTGGCCCTGCAGGTAAGCTTCGTTCGCTTTGTAGTACTGCAGGATACCGTCCCAGGTCGCCCATTGGGTGTCGGTGTCGATGTTCATCTTGATCACACCGTAACCCACAGACTCTTTGATCTCTGCGTCGGTAGAACCGGAACCGCCGTGGAACACGAAGTTCAGGCTGTTGTGCGGCAGGTTGAATTTCTTGGACACGTAGTCCTGAGAATCACGCAGGATGGTCGGGGTCAGCTTGACGTTGCCTGGCTTGTACACGCCGTGCACGTTACCGAAGGAGGCAGCGATGGTGAAGCGCGGGCTGATGGCGTTCAGTTTTTCGTACGCGTAAGCCACGTCTTCCGGCTGGGTGTACAGAGCGGATGCGTCCATATGGCTGTTGTCCACGCCATCTTCTTCACCGCCGGTGCAGCCCAGTTCGATTTCCAGCGTCATGCCGATTTTGGCCATGCGCTTCAGGTAGGCGCTGCAGATCTCGATGTTTTCTTCCAGAGACTCTTCAGACAGATCGATCATGTGAGAAGAGAACAGCGGTTTGCCGGTAGCGGCGAAGTGCTTCTCGCCCGCGTCCAGCAGGCCGTCCAGCCATGGCAGCAGTTTCTTCGCGCAGTGGTCGGTGTGCAGGATCACCGGCACGCCGTAGTGTTCAGCCATCTGGTGAACGTGGTGTGCGCCAGAGATAGCGCCCAGAATCGCTGCACCCTGAGGCACATCGGTCTTCACGCCTTTGCCGGCGATGAACGCGGCGCCGCCGTTGGAGAACTGAACGATGACCGGCGCGCGCACTTTAGCCGCGGCTTCCAGCACTGCGTTAATGGAGTCGGTACCCACGCAGTTTACCGCTGGCAGCGCAAAGTTGTTCTCTTTAGCAACTGCGAAGACTTTCTGAACGTCATCACCCGTGATGACACCCGGTTTTACGAAATCAAAAATTTTAGACATGTTACTTTGTCCTGTTTCGTCGGCCGTAGATGGATGTAAATCGATGTTTTCACGCCGCGCAGCGTGAGCCGCGCGGTATAAAACAAACGGGCGGCTTTCGCCTCCCGTTGTCTGAATTACTGCTTAGCGCGCTCTTCCAGCATCACGACTGCAGGCAGCGGTTTCCCTTCAACGAATTCCAGGAATGCGCCACCGCCGGTGGAGATGTAGGAAATTTTGTCAGCGATACCGAACAGATCGATGGCTGCCAGAGTGTCGCCGCCGCCAGCGATAGAGAAAGCGTCGCTATCGGCGATCGCGCGGGCGACAATTTCGGTGCCCTTACGGAAGTTAGGGAACTCGAATACGCCAACCGGGCCATTCCACAGAATGGTCTTGGCGTTCTTCAGGATAACGGCCAGACGCTCGGCAGAGACGTCGCCCATATCCAGAATTTGCTCGTTGTCCTGGATCTCGTTGGCCTGCTTCACGGTCGCGGTCGCGGTTTCGGAGAACTCGGTCGCGACGCGCACGTCGGTCGGAACCGGGATGTCGCAGGTTTCCAGCAGTTTCTGCGCGTTCGGGATCAGGTCAGGTTCGTACAGGGACTGGCCCACGTTGTTGCCCTGCGCCGCCACGAAGGTGTTGGCGATGCCGCCGCCGACGATCAGCTGATCGGCGATTTTGGACAGGGAATCCAGCACGGTCAGTTTGGTGGACACTTTAGAACCGCCCACGATGGCGACCATCGGACGGGCCGGGTTGCCCAGGGCCTTGCCCAGCGCTTCCAGCTCGGCGGACAGCAGCGGGCCGGCACAGGCGACAGGCGAGAACTTGCCCACGCCGTGGGTGGAAGCCTGCGCGCGGTGCGCGGTACCGAACGCGTCCATCACGTACACGTCGCACAGCGCCGCGTATTTCTTGGACAGGGTTTCGTCGTCTTTCTTCTCGCCCTTGTTGAAACGGACGTTTTCCAGCACCACCAGTTCGCCTTCGGCGACGTCGACGCCATCCAGATAATCCTTCGCCAGACGCACTGGGGATTTCAGGTGTTCTTTCAGGTAGTTGACCACAGGCAGCAGGGAGAATTCTTCGTTGTACTCGCCTTCGGTAGGACGACCCAGGTGGGAGGTTACCATCACGCGGGCGCCTTGCTTCAGCGCAGCTTCGATAGTCGGCAGGGAAGCGCGGATACGCGCGTCGGAAGTCACTTTACCGTCTTTTACCGGCACGTTCAGATCGGAGCGGATCAGTACGCGTTTACCCGCCAGATCCAGATCGGTCATCTTAATTACAGACATGGTGAACCCTCTTTATTGAATCTCTATAAAATTGCCTGAGCAGCGCGCCTGTCACGCCGGCGCCGCCGTACTAGAAACCGCTGGCGGCCATTGCCCGTGTTGTATCCAACATCCGATTGGCAAAGCCCCATTCATTGTCGCACCAGACCAAGGTCTTTATCAGGTGCTGCCCGCTGACCCGGGTCTGCGTACCGTCGACGATAGCGCTGTGCGGGTCATGGTTAAAATCGATCGAGACCAATGGTAATTCCGTGTAGTCAACTATACCACGAAATGATTCCCGTGCGGCCTTTTGCAACAGCTGGTTGACCTCCGCCACCTTCACCGCGGCGCTCACGCTGACGCTGAGATCGATAGCCGTCACGTTGATGGTCGGCACGCGCACCGAGATCGCCTCGAAGCGATCGCAAAACTGCGGGAAGATACGGGTGATGCCCGCGGCCAGCTTGGTGTCGACCGGAATGATCGACTGGCTCGCCGCGCGGGTGCGCCGCAAATCCGCGTGATACGCGTCGATCACCGGCTGATCGTTCATCGCCGAGTGAATGGTGGTCACGGTGCCGGATTCGATGCTGTAGGCGTCGTCCAGCAGCTTGATCACCGGAATAATGCAGTTGGTGGTGCACGAGGCGTTGGACACGATGCGATGTTCCGCCAGCAGCGTCTGATGGTTGACGCCGAACACGATGGTGGCGTCCAGATCGTTGCCGCCCGGATGGGCGAACAGCACTTTCTTCGCCCCCGCCGCCAGATGGGCTTCGCCATCCGCCCGGCTGCCGTACACGCCGCTGCAGTCCAGCACCACGTCGACGCCCAGCTCGCCCCAGGGCAACTGCTCCACCGCCGGCTGATGCAACAGGCGAATCGCGTCGTCCCCGACGCTCAGCGTGTCGCACTCTTGCCGCACATCCCAGGCGAAGCGGCCGTGGCTGGAATCGTACTTCAGCAGATGAGCCATGCCCTCGGCGTTCGCCAGCTCGTTGATCGCCACCACGGAGATTTCCGCCCGTCGTCCCGATTCGTACAGTGCGCGCAATACGCTGCGGCCGATGCGGCCAAAGCCGTTTATCGCTATGCGGATGGTCATGCTGCTCCTGAAAAAGGGCCGTCCCGCCGGGCTGACTCACCGGCGCCGGGCCGGCGCTGACTGGTTGTCTCACTAACCCGCATAGAGTAGTGGATCGCACCGCCCGCTGTGAATCGCCGCGTTTGCATTATTCCCGCGCTTCAGCGGCTTTTCGCCGCCGTCACATCGGCATTTCTGTTGAAGAGTGCTTCAACTGAAACGCTTCAGCTGAGCATAAACCAAAGTTTTGGCAAAAGGAACAGGTGCAACAGTTCCTCAGGTAACGGAGGGGAGTTTTACGAGCATAAGATGATCTGGCGCACATTTTTGGCCTCAAGACCGCGACGGATTTTCGCTCGCCGGCCCCGTTTCGCCATAGTGCTCACGAAAATAGTCGCGCAAAAATTCGACCGTCACCCGCACTTTCGCCGACGTTGCCAGCCGGGAAACGTACACCGCCCGGAAAAGATCGCCGCTAGCGGTTTAACTCTGTAAACGGAACGCCCGCGCCTGCGGGCGTCCTGACTAGGCTTTCGGGAATATCCACAGATGTTCGGCCGGCAGGGAGAGCCGGCACAACGCCCGATCGCGCGCTTCGTGGCCATAGGCGCGCACCACGAAATCCTCGGCCACGGTGCGGAACAGGTATTCCCAGCGATCGCCGAGATACATGCTGGTCAGCAGCGGCAGCTCAAGCTGGTTGCCCTGCGGATCTTCGCCCAACCGCACGCGCTCCACGCGGATCACCGCCGAGCCCTCCTGGCCAACCTGCACGCCTTCGCCCGCTTTGCCCCACAGCGCCCAATCCTTGCCTTCGATGCGCGCCCGGTCGCCTTCCAGCGCGACAATCTTGCCCGGCAAGCGGTTGTTGCTGCCCATGAACTCGGCGGTGAACAGCGTGGTGGGCGAACCGTACATCTCTTGCGGCGTGCCCTGCTGCTCGATTTTGCCGTTATTGAGCAGCAGGATGCGATCGGAAATGGCCATCGCCTCGTTCTGATCGTGAGTCACCATCAGCGCCGACAGGCCAAGCTTGATGATCAATTCGCGCAGGAATACCCGCGCCTCTTCGCGCAGCTTGGCGTCAAGGTTGGACAGCGGCTCGTCCAGCAGGATCACCGGCGGGTTGTAGACCAGCGCACGCCCAATCGCCACGCGCTGCTGCTGGCCGCCGGAAAGCTGGTGCGGATGGCGCTTGGCCAGATGCCCCAACCCGAGCTGATCCAGCACCGCCTGCACCCGCTGGGTGATTTCCGCCGAGGCGATCTTACGCAGCTTCAGCGGGTAAGCGACGTTCTCAAACACCGTTTTATGCGGCCACAGCGCGTAGGACTGAAATACCAGCCCCAGGTTGCGCTCTTCGGCGGGAATTTCGCTGCGCGCGCTGCCGTTGTACACCGCGCTGTTGCCGATGACGATCCGCCCCTGGCTCGGTTTCTCCAGTCCGGCCACCGCCCGCAGCAGCGTGGTTTTGCCGCTGCCCGACGGGCCCAACAGCGAGACCACTTCGCCCCGTTTCAGATCCATCGACACCCCTTTCAGCACCGGGTTGTCGCCATAGGTCAAATGCAGATTCTCTACCGAAAGTTCAATCATGTAATTTCACTCCAAAGCGCAAGGCGATCCCTAACCCCAGCACCACCAGCAGGATATTGATGAACGACAGCGCGGCGACGATATCGATAGCGCCCGCGGCCCACAGGGAAACCAGCATCGAGCCGATGGTTTCCGTGCCCGGAGACAGCAGATACACCCCGGTTGAATATTCGCGTTCAAAAATCAGGAACATCAGCAACCAGGAGCCGATCAGGCCGTAGCGCGACAGCGGAATGGTGACGTGGCGGGTGATCTGGCCGCGGCTGGCGCCGGCGCTGCGCGCCGCCTCCTCCAGCTCCGGCCCCACCTGCAGCAGCGTGGAAGAGATCAGCCGCAGGCCGTAAGCCATCCACACCACGGTGTACGCCAGCCAGACGCTGAAAATGGTGCTGCGCAGCGAACGCAGCCAGACGATCCAGTTAGCACGCAGCCACTCGGCCATCGGCAGCGCCGACAGCCAGCCCTCCTTGAGCGATTTGTCCAGCCACATCGGCAGGAACAGAAACACCCACAGGAATGCCAGACCGGCCAGCAGCCCCGGCACAGCGCGCGGCACCAGCACGCTGTAATCGAGGAAGCGCGTGGCGCCATCCGGCTTGCGGTGCATGGCGATGCCGATGAACAGGTAGCACGCCACCGCCAGCGCCCCGCCAATCACCCCAATCGCCATTGAGTTGACGATGGCGCGCAGCAGGTTGGGCTGCGCCCAGATGGTGCGGAAGGTGTTGATCGACAGCTCGTCCCAGACTGACACGCCCACGCCCCAGTTGGAGATAAAGGCGCGCAGCACTACGCCGATCAGCGGCACGCCGATGGTGACGGTCAGCCAGAACACCACCACCGCGCCAGCCACCCAGCGCCATTTGCCCAGCGGCAGCGCGCGGGCCTGCGAGGCTTTGCCCTTGACGGTGACGAAGCGGTTGGCGGTGCGCATCAGCCGGCGCTGCAGCATCACCAGCGGAATGGTGATGCAGATCAGCACCACCGCCACCGCCGCCATCAGGTGGTAAGACGGCGTGCCCAGCTTGTTGGTCAACTGGTACAGGTAGGTCGCCAGCACCAGGTTGCCCTCCGGATCCCCCAGCACCAGCATCAGGCCGAACACTTCCAGCCCGAGAAAGAACAGCAGCACTCCGGCATACAGGATAGACGGCCGCACCATCGGCAGACTGACAGCGGTCATCACCTGCAGCGGCGTGGCGCCGGCGGTGCGCGCCGCTTCTTCAACGTCGGATCCCACGCTGCGCAGCGCCGAGGAGATGTACAGATACGCGTGGGGCACGTGCGTCAATCCGGCAATCACCACGATGCTGGCCATCGAATAGATGTTCCACGGCACGAAGCCCAGCAGCGCCTGCGCCCACAGCGAGAAGAAGCCCACCGGCCCCGCCGCCACCACGTAGCCGAAGCCCAGCACCATCGGCGACACGAAGATCGGCACCAGAATCAGCGGCTCGATGATCCGCCGCCCCGGCAGATCGGTGCGCACCATCAGGAAGGCCAAAATGCCGCCGAGCGGGATGGCGATGATCACCAGCCCGAATGCCAGAATAAAGCCGCTCTTCAGCGCCTTGTAGAAATCCGGATCGGTAAAGATGAACTCGAAGGCCTCCAGGTTGAAGACCTTGGAGGGAGAGAAGAACGGTGCCGAGAGGAAGCTTTGAATGATGATAAACGACAGGGGGACATAGATAACCAGCGCGGTTATCAACACCACCAGGCCGCGCGGCAGGCTCTGCCACTTTCTGCGCCATGCTTGCATAAATGCTCCCTATGGTTGTAAACGACGACCAAAGGGCGCGCGCCCCTAAGGCAGGCGCGCGTCCGAATGCAGTCCCTGTTATTTCGCCGCGGCGGCGCGCCATTGTTTGATGTAGTCGAGGCGTTTGGCCGGCTGCAGGTATTCCAGCAGGCTGTCGTCGACCGGGATCGGCTTGAGCGCGTTACCCAACAGCTTGGTCATGCCATCGATGTCGTTCTTGCCTTCGATGTCGTTGCGGATCGAGGGGATATCCGCCTGATTGGCGAGAATATTTTGCCCTTTCTCCGACAGCACGTAGTCGAACCACAGCTTGGCGGCGTTAGGATTGCCGGCCTCTTTGCTGATGAAGCTCACGCGCGACAGCACCAGGGTATAGTCTTTCGGATAGACGATGCCGAGCGACGGATCGCTCTTGGCGCGGGCCTCGGCGTACGAACCGAGGATATTGAAGCCGATCAGGTTTTCACCGGAGGAGACGCGCTCCATCATGGTGCCGGTGGAGGATTGCACCGCCAGCCCGCCCTTGGCCACGTCAGCCAGCGTTTTGAAGTAGTTGGGATCGGCCTTGAAGTCCTGCACCGACAGCATGAAGCCGACGCCGGATTTTTCGATGTCGTACGTGGTGACTTTCTTCTTGAATTTGTCCGTCTGTCCGGCGATCAGCTTGGCCAGCGCCGCGTGCGAATCCGGCACATCGCCTTGCGGGATCAGGCGTTTGTTATAGATAAACACCACCGGCTCATAGGTGGTGCCATACACTTTATCTTGCCATACCGCCCATTTCGGCAGTTGGGCCTGCTCGGGGGAGGCATACTCCTGCGCGTAATCGCCCGCCAGTTTCAAAATGGTGTCCATCGACGAGCTCCACACCACGTCGCCGCTGGTGCCGCCGGCCGCCTGCTCGCTGATGAAGCGGTTATACAGTTCGGTGCTGTTCATGTCGTTGTATTCCACCTTGATGCCCGGATACAACGCCTCGAACCCCTGGATCAGCGGCGCCGCCGCCTTGGTGTCGGTGGTCGAGTAAATCACCACCTTGCCTTCTTTCTTCGCGCCGTCGACCCATTTCTGATAGTCGGCGGGGTAGCCCGCCGGGAAGGCCGCATAGGCGGAAACGGAGCCCAGTAAGGTGATTGCCGCTATGGTCGCGCTGATTTTTTTCATTATCATCCATCCCATTTTCACATTTAATAAACCAAAAATTAACATATAGTTAATAACTGCAACGAGGCAACGGCGTTGCTTTGTTATCTTTCGGTTTTGTGAGGCTGGGCGTTTTTTAGCCAACAAAAAAGCCCGGCAGCGCGGGCTTTACGGCACTTTCTGTTGCAGACTATTCGGCCAAGCGAGAGCGCCGCAGCAGGCGAATTCGCTGTACGATGGCGACCCCCAGCAGGGTCAGGGCAAACCCCGCCAACTGCACCAGCGACAGCGCCTCGCCAAACAGCGCGTAAGCCTGCAGCGCCGCCGCCGGCGGCACCAGCAGCATCAGCGCGGTAATGCGGGTCAAATCGCCGTGGCGCACCATCCAGATAAACAGCGCGGTGCCGCCCAGCGACAACACGCCGGCCGACCACAGCAGCGAGAACCACAGCGTCGGCGAATTGTCCCAGGCGCCGGAGCCCATCACGGCCGCCAGCACGCCGGTCACGATCGCGGCGCCGAGGTGCTGAATGGCGCCCGCCGCCCGCAGATCGGCCGCCGCCAGCGAAGACTTCTGCACCATGATGCCGATCGTCAGCGCAACGATGCTGCCAAACCCCATCAGGATCGGCAACAGCGCCATATTGCCGACGTCGATGCCGGTCAGCCGGGGAGAGAGCACCAGCGCAACGCCGATAAAACCGACCGCCAGCCCGGCCCAGGAGCGTAACCCTATCGATTTGCGCAGCACCAGCGCGAAAATCAGCGCGGTGAACAGCGGCTGCAATCCGCCGATCAGCGACATCACCCCGGCCGCCAGGCCGTTCGCCACCGCCCACCAGCTTGCGGCGAGGTAGACGCCGTTCATCAGCATGCCGGTCAGCAGGTGCATCACGAACTGTCGCCCCTTTGGCCAGGCGCAATGCAGCGCCAGCAGGGCGAATACCGCAGCGGCGATCAAAAAGCGAAAAGTCAGGAAAAGGTTGGGATCGGCATGATCCGCCACCGCTCGCGCGGCAATAAAACCGGTCGACCAAATTAATATCAGGAAAAACGGCGCGATAAATGCCTTTCGCCGATCGCGTTTTTCGCGCTGGGTTATTTCCATATCACTACCTGAAAAATGCGGCTGATGAGTTAATGCGGAACATACTAACCAATTTAACACCGGCTTAACAGCACCGACACCGGCCCCCCAAGCCTGCGTAATGGACACACTTGCGGGAAATAATGACGTGTCAATTTTATATAATTCACCAAGCTTATAATTAACCTCATCCCGTTACGACAATGTAAATTAATTGCTACATCCGGTATAACTATTCCCCTCCTGGCGGCGTTGTCGGAATAATTCCCCTTTGCTAGCCTTCCTAAAGCCATTTAATTAACGGGACTGACTTATGGCCGAAATCACTGATTTTATGAAACTGGATATGCGTATTGGCGAAATTATTTCCGTGGAATATAACGACAAGGCGTTAAAGCCCGCCTATAAGCTGCGCATTGATTTCGGCGAAGAAATTGGCATTAAAAACAGCTCGGCGCAATTATGCGAAAACTATCAGGAAGATGATCTGCTCGGCAGAAAGGTCATCTCCGTCGTTAATTTCCCCGCCAGGCGGGTTGCCGGATTTAAATCCGAAGTGCTGGTACTTGCCGCGGTCACCCGGGATCAAGGCACCGTCTTGCTGAAACCCGATTTCGACGTGGAGATCGGCAGCAAGATTTTATAATCGCCACATCATTCGTGAGGCCACCGAGAAATGCGACAGTTATCCCTGCTTGATGAAGTTAAGAAGGCGTACCAGGAACACCGTTCAGCCTTTATTCCCGGCGCCACCATGCAAGCGATCCTGCTGGCGCTGGGCGCGCGGCCGGAAGATTTCGCCAGGCTGCAGCAGGTCAGCGACAATTTGGCGGACGATCCCACGCTGCCTTTCCGCAAGTCCAGAAACGGCCGCTTCTGTTTCGACTTCGATCGCGCCCGGATTGAGCGGCTGGAGTTCCAGCCTTTCGTGCTCTCGGTCGAGGAAGACTTCGTCCGCTACGATTCGGGAAAGGTGCGCCACTTTCGCGGCATCAACGACGATCTGCAGTTGAATACGGCATTTCAGGCGCTGATGAAATTCAAAGCCTACGTGATCGATGGCGTGAGCGTGACGCCGCGCCCCCGGCTTAATCAGGAGATCAACAAGTTCGTCTGCACGGTGTTTAACCTGCGTACCGTCACCACGCCGCAGATGCTGGGCGAGCCGGCGCTGGAAGGCGTGCACAGCGACGGCGTCGACCACACCATGACGACCTTCCTCGGCTGCGACAACATGACCGACGACAGCGCCAAGACCTTTATTCACGATATGCGCGAAACCAGCGGGATCAAATTCGATCGGGCCCGGCCGGAATGGATTTTGGGCGAAATACAGCATCGGCATTTCCTCGATACCCTGCTGATTGTCGATCATGAACGCAAACACAGCCTCTCACCGGTGGAAGCGCAGGACAAACGCCGGCATTCGACCCGCGATATGCTGATCTTTTTCACCCGCAAACCGGTCGAAGACGGTCATGTCTCTTTCGCCTATGACTCTTTCAAACCGCATATCGAAATCCCGCTGTCGATAGACATGGTGGCGCGCGCGAGCTAAAGCCCTGCCGGGCCGGCCGCCATGATCCCTCTGTGCGGCCGGTTCACGCCAGGATAAACAGCGCTGGATTAATCAGGTTTTTGTCGCCGAATTATTATATCCTGCCGGACGAAAATTTTGCGGGCGCTCGCGGCCCCCTGCGCCTGCCCTTCTGCGGTTCTCCATCCGCAGCCAGGCCGTTTATTTCATGAATACAGGCAGTGCCATACCGTTATGACCAAGAATTTATCCCCGAAAGACATTATCGCCCTGGGCTTTATGACCTTCGCCCTGTTTGTCGGCGCCGGCAACATCATTTTCCCGCCGCTGGTGGGGCTGCAGTCCGGCGAACATCTGTGGGCGGCCGCCCTCGGGTTTATGGTGACCGCCGTCGCCCTGCCGGTGATCGCCGTGATCGCGCTGGCGCGCGTCGGCGGCAGCATCAGCCTGCTGACCGGCCCCATCGGCCGCACCGCCGGCCTGCTGTTGGCGACCGTCTGCTATCTGGCACTCGGCCCGCTGTTCGCCACGCCGCGAACCGCCAATGTCTCTTTCGCCCTCGGCATCGCGCCCTTCACCGGCGACGGCACCCTGCCGCAGTTCATCTACAGCCTGCTGTTCTTTACCCTGGCGATGATCGTGTCGCTGTATCCCGGCCGCTTGCTCGATAACGTCGGCCATATTCTGGCGCCGCTAAAAATTCTGGCGCTGGCCGCGCTCGGCATCGCTGCCCTGGTTTGGCCCGCCGGTGAACCGGTCTCCGCCGTCGGCAGCTATCAGGCATCGGCGTTTTCCACCGGCTTCGTGCAGGGTTATCAAACCATGGACACGCTGTCGGCACTGATGTTCGGCTCGATTATCGTCACCGCCGCCCGCTCGCGCGGCGTCAGCGACAGCGGCCTGCTGCTGCGCTACACCCTGTGGGCCAGCCTGATCGCCGGCGTCGGCCTGACGCTGGTCTATATCTGCATGTTCAAGCTCGGCGCCGGCAGCGGCGGCCTGGTCGAGAGTGGCGCTCAGGATGGCGCGGCGATCCTGCACGCCTATGTGCAGCACACCTTCGGCGATCTGGGCAGCATCTTTATGGCGGTGCTGATGTTCATCGCCTGCCTGGTGACGGCGGTCGGCATGACCTGCGCCTGCGCGGACTTCTTCTCCCGCTACCTGCCGCTCTCTTACCGCGCGCTGGTGGTCATCCTCGCCCTCTTCGCCATGCTGGTCTCCAACATGGGGCTGGCCAATCTGATCCGCGTCTCGCTGCCGGTGCTGACGGCGATCTATCCGCCCTGCATCGCGCTGGTGTTACTCAGCTTCAGCCAGAACCGCTGGCGCAGCGCCAAGCGCGTCTTCGCGCCGGTGATCGCCACCAGCCTGGTGTTTGGCCTCGCCGACGGCCTGAAGGCCTCCAGCTTCAGCGGCCTGCTGCCCGCCTGGTTCGATAAGCTGCCGCTGGCCGAACAGGGTCTGGTCTGGCTGCAGCCTACACTGCTGGTGCTGTTGCTGGCGGCGGCTTACGACCGGTTGCGCAGCGTCGAAAGCGCCAACGCCGCGTCGTAACCGCGGGTTCCGCCCATAAAAAAAGCCGGTCTCGATGACCGGCTTTTTTATCGGCTGGCGCCAGGCCGCTTACTTCAGCAGCGCCTGCGCCTTGGCCACCACGTTGTCCACGGTGAAGCCGAACTCGGCGAACAGCTGCTC